>SESB01001002.1_pt1 | contig 19435 bp, 9 predicted proteins | sample 3171441 | NCBI WGS metagenome assembly SESB01 (sample SAMN06051867, study PRJNA518727) | freshwater metagenome | biome: subpolar coniferous forest; feature: holomictic lake; material: water; isolation source: holomictic Lake 227, 6 m depth | place: Canada: near Kenora, Ontario | collected 2014-07-08... | reverse complement strand
TTGCCCTACAAGAATCCGGCACTTACCACGGAGAAAAGGGTCAATGATCTGTTGGGCCGGTTAACGGTTGAGGAAAAGGTCAGCCTGCTGATCGCGAGCTCCCCCGGCATCCCGCGACTGGGCATCGACAAGTACTTTCACGGTAATGAAGCCCTGCACGGCATCGTTCGTCCGGGCAAGTTCACGGTATTTCCACAAGCCATCGCACTGGCCAGCATGTGGAATCCGGCCCTCCAATTCAAAATTGCCTCCGTCATCTCCGACGAAGCCCGTGCCCGCTGGACCGAATTGGAACAAGGGAAAAAGCAGACCCTCCATTTCAACGACCTGCTCACTTTCTGGTCGCCCACCATCAACATGGCCCGCGACCCGCGATGGGGCCGCACGCCCGAGACCTATGGCGAAGATCCCTTCCTGGCTGGCGTGCTGGCCGTGCAGTTTGTCAAGGGACTGCAGGGAAATGATCCGCGCTACCTGAAAGTGGTCTCTACGCCCAAGCATTTTGCCGCCAACAACGAAGAGCACAACCGCTTTATGTGCGATGCCAAAATCCCCATCCGGTCGATACGCGAATACTACCTTCCGGCATACGAAGCCGCCGTAAAAGAGGGAAAATGCGCCTCCGTCATGGCCTCCTACAATGCCATCAATGGGGTACCTTCCACCGCCAATCCATGGCTTTTGACAAAAGTACTTCGACAGGAGTGGGGCTTCAACGGCTACGTGGTCTCCGACTGCGGCGGAGTCGGCAACCTCGTCTCTTCCCACCAGTACGTGAAAACGAAGGAACTTGCGGCCATGGTCTCCCTCAAGGCCGGACTCGATCTGGAGTGTGGCGACAATGTTTACAAGGAACCTCTTCTCAATGCCTATAAGTTGGGAATGATATCCCTGGCAGACATCGACACGGCCGCCTTCAGGGTACTGCGTGCCCGGATGAAACTGGGATTGTTCGACGATCCAGCCCTCAATCCATACAACAAACTCTCGCCTTCCATCGTCGGCTCGCCCGAGCACAAGGCCCTCGCCCTGGAGGCCGCCCGGCAGAGCATCGTCATGCTAAAAAACAACAACCTGCTGCCCATCAACCTGAAGAAGGTAAAATCGATCGCGGTGGTGGGCATCAATGCCGCCAACACCGAGTTCGGCGATTACAGCGGTATCCCGGTAGGAGAACCTGTATCTATCCTGCAGGGCATCAAAAACAAAGTTGGAAACCGCGTGCGGATCGAATATGCTCCCTGGCAACCCGTAACCGGGCTGGAAGGTTATGAACTGATCTCCAAAGGATTCTTCCCCGAAGGGTTAAAGGCTTCCTATTTTCCCAATATGACCCTCGAGGGAGAACCGAAAACCCGCAAAGAAGAGAACATCAACCTGGAACCTGCCAACCAGGCTCCCGATGCCTTTTTGCCTGCCAACACCTATTCCGTTCGCTGGACCGGCAAGCTCAAACCTACCGTCTCCGGAAAATATTCGATCGGCTTCCTCGCGCACGATGGCTGTCGCCTGCTGGTCGACGGCAAACTGGTGCTTGACTCCTGGAAGCGGAAAGCCACGCGGACAGACTTTGCCGATCTGGAACTTGAGGCCGGCAAAACCTATGAAGTGACGGCCGACTATTTTGTGAAGCGCGATGCAAGTGCAAAACTCTATTGGAAATCTCCGCAGGTAACCACCGATTTTACATCCCTATTTGCTGAGTCGGTCCAATGTGCCAAAAGCTGCGAAATGACGGTGGCGTTGCTGGGAATGAACAAGAATTTTGAGAGTGAAGGCCAGGATCGGGAGACCATTCTTCTTTCGAAAGACCAGGAAATATTTATACAGACCATTTACAAGGCCAATCCCAATACCGTGGTGGTACTCGTAGCCGGGAGTTCGCTGGCCATCGGCTGGATCAATGAAAACATCCCTGCCGTACTGGATGCATGGTACCCCGGAGAGCAGGGCGGAACGGCAGTTGCCGAAGTTTTGTTTGGCGATTACAACCCGGCCGGAAGATTGCCGCTTACCTTTTACAACAGTATGAGCGACCTGCCGGCTTTCGACGATTACGACATGGCCAAAGGGCGCACTTACCAGTATTTTCAGGGGAAACCACTCTATCCTTTCGGGCATGGACTGAGCTATACCCGGTTCACCTACAGCAACCTGAAGATGCAAAACCAGGAGTCCAACATCCTGGTAAGTTTCAACCTGAAAAATGCAGGAAGTCGGGATGGAGACGAGGTGACGCAACTTTATGTAAAATTGCCTCAGTCGGACCTGCCGATGCCCATCAAACAGCTGAAGGGTTTTCAGCGCGTTCACCTGCAAAGGGGAAAAACAGAAACGGTGACAATTCAACTGGAGAAAGCCCAGCTTCGGTACTGGGACGAAACCCAAAACAAATTCGTGACCCCAAAGGGAAGGTACCTCCTTATGGTTGGAGCCTCCTCGGAGGACATCCGACTGACACAGGAGATTCAATTATAAAAAATGAAAAAAAAATACCGCAAAGTGGGCTGAGTTTAAAATCTGGAATTTTCTCTGCGACACTCTGCGTAATTCTTTGATAACCTAGTGGTTAAATTATATTTTTTCTAGTCTTAAAATCATTCAGAATGAAAAAAACACAGACAATTTTTCTACTTCTACTTTTCAGCGCTGCATTCAGTAGCGTGAAAGCCCAGGAGATCCCCTTTGCCAAGGCCGAAATTTCAGTCACGGCAGAGATGCAAAAATCATTTGTCCCCGGAGGCCGTCTGATCCTGCATCTGACAAAACAAAGAGAAAAGGAGCCCCGTCTCAAGTCGGAGATGGTCATTGGTGCAACACCTTCAGCCTGGAATCTTTCCGTTCCCTTCCGCCTGGATGCTCAAACCAAAAATATCCTCATTTACACCTCAGAGAAAAGTCTGCCTCTCACCGCAGAAAAATACTATTACCAGGCCGTCTACAAGCAAAACGTAGATGATGGTCAGGAAAACGCGCCGGGAAATTTGATCAGCAACATCGATTCTGTTGTACTCACAACTACGGAAACACTGAAGCTTAGGCTGGACAAACTCCTTCCTCCGGGCGAAATTGAGGACCATCAGTTTGTCAGGTCTGTTGTGATCCAAAGCAAGTGTCTGTCTGAATTTTTCGGAAAGCCAAAGTATCTGAAGGCTGCGGTTTTGCTGCCTTCGGGCTATTTCAAAAATCCGGGAAAGAGCTATCCGATTTGTTACCGCGCTCCCGGATTGAACGGGAAGTACAATGCGGTGAATGGCCATATGAAGGACAAGGATTTCACCGACTGGTGGTTTACGGATAGTGCACCACAAGTTATTTACGTGTTTCTGGATTCGCAGGGACCTTACGGGGATACCTACCAGGTGGACTCAGAAAACAATGGACCTTGTGGAAAGGCATTAACAGAAGAGCTGATCCCGGAGATTGAAAAACAGGTTCATTATAATCCGTCATCAAAAATGCGTTTCCTTACAGGAAAGTCAACAGGGGGATGGGTTGCGCTAGGCCTGCAAATTTTCTATCCTGACTTCTTCGATGGTACCTGGTCATATAGCCCCGATCCGGTGGATTTTTCCCATTACGGACTGATTGATATTTATACGGATTCGACCATTTTTTACAACAAATACGGGTATCTTCAACCTGGGAGAAGAACCATTTATGATGAACCGACTTTTTCCATGAAGGAATGGATAGCAGGCGAAAATCTGGTGAGCAGGACCGGTGATTACCGCATTTCCGGCGGACAGTTTGGTGCGTACAATGCCGTCTTCGGGCCAAAAGGTTCGGATGGACTTCCTTCCCTGATGTTCGATCCGGTTTCCGGTAAAATAGATCATTCCATCGCAGTGAAGTGGGAGAAATACGATCTAAAAAAAGTGCTGGAGAAAAACTGGGCAACGCTTGGCCCAAAACTTCAAGGCAAAATATGGGTTTGGACCGGCGATGCGGATGGACTGTACTCCAATGTGGCCACCCGTTTTCTGAAAACATACCTCGACAGTACCAACCATCCGAAGTCGGATGCCAAAATATCTTTTACACCTATGGCCGGTCATTGTCAGGAGTGGAGTGACAAAGCCGTACTTACAATGGTAGCTGATAAAGCGAGAGCCAAACAATAAATAAAACCAAAAATGATGAGAAAGAAAATGTTGATTGCTGCCTTTGCTCTGCTGACCACATTTTTTGCAAATGGTCAGGAGCAAAGCCAAAACTTAACCTTCCGCAATCCTGCATTACCGACCGAAAAGCGGATCGATGATTTGCTGAGCCGACTGACCCTCGACGAGAAAATCATGCAAATGATGGACAAGACACCGGCCATCGAACGACTGGGCATCCCCGTCTACAACTGGTGGAACGAGGCACTGCATGGGGTGGCAAGGACAGGTCTGGCCACGGTATTTCCTCAGGCCATCGCCCTGGCAGCCACTTTTGATGAAGCCGCCATGTTCGAAACATTTACCGTGATCAGCGATGAGGCACGTGCCAAATACCACGATTATCAAAAGGACAAGAAATTCGACAGGTACAAGGGGCTGACTTTCTGGACACCAAATATCAATATCTTCCGTGATCCGCGTTGGGGAAGAGGCATGGAGACCTATGGCGAGGATCCCTTCCTAACCGCAAGAATGGGTGTGGCCGCCGTGAAAGGATTGCAGGGTGATGATCCGAAATACTTCAAGAGTTTCGCCTGCGCCAAACATTTCGCCGTTCACAGCGGTCCTGAATCGAGTCGCCACAGCTTCAATGCAAGGGTGAGCGACCGTGATTTGTGGCAGACCTACCTACCTGCCTTCGAGACCCTGGTGAAAGAGGGCAATGTGCAGCAGGTGATGTGCGCCTACAACCGTTTTGAGGATAAACCCTGTTGCGGCAGCGACAAACTGTTGGTTGACATTCTGCGCAACAACTGGGGCTACAAGGGAATCGTCGTTTCCGACTGCGGAGCGATCGATGATTTTTACAAGATCGACGCAAAAAACCCGCGGCACGATACCCATCCCGATGCACCAACCGCTTCCGCGGATGCGGTACTCAACGGCACCGACGTGGAGTGCGGCAGCAGCTACAGAAGCCTGAAGGATGCCATCCAGAAGGGCCTGATCAAGGAGAGCCAGATCGACGTTTCGTTGCGCAGGTTGTTCAAAGGCAGGTTTGATCTGGGCATGTTCGATCCGGATGAGATGGTTAAATGGTCCAAAATTCCCTACAGCGTGGTCGATTGCCAGGCCAACAGGGACAAAGCGCTGAAGATGGCATGTGAGAGCATGGTCTTGCTGAAAAACAAAAACAACACCTTGCCGCTGAGCAAAAAAATCAAAACCATTGCCGTGGTAGGTCCGAATGCCAACGACTCTACCATGCTGTGGGCCAATTACAATGGTTTTCCTTCGAAGACCATCACCATCCTGCAGGGAATCAAAAACAAATTGCCCAATGCTACCGTTATCTATGTGAAAGGTTGCAACCATACCGGAGAGGTCAATACCGACAGTCTGAATCTGGCTGTTTCCAAAGTAAAGAACGCTGATGTGATCCTCTTTGTCGGCGGCATCTCTCCCCGACTCGAAGGCGAGGAGATGCGGGTATCCATCGATGGATTCAAAGGCGGAGATAGGACAAACATTGAAGTTCCGGCCATTCAGAAAGCCCTGGTGAAGGCACTCAAAGCAACCGGCAAACCGGTTGTTGACATAGTCTGCACCGGAAGCGCCCTTGCCTTGAACTGGGAGGAAGAAAATGTGGATGCCATCCTCAATGCCTGGTATGGCGGAGAAGCTGCCGGAACGGCGGTGGCTAATATTCTGTTTGGCGACTACAATCCTGCCGGACGCTTGCCGGTGACCTTCTACAAAAGCATCGACCAGCTTCCGGCCTTCGAGGATTATTCGATGAAGGGCCGCACCTACCGCTACATGACCCAGGAACCCTTGTATCCTTTTGGATACGGACTGAGTTACACAACATTTGCCTACAAAACAGCCAAACTATCCAAGGCAGTGATTTGCAAAACCGACAGCGTCAGGCTGACCGTCGAGGTACAAAATACCGGAAAACGCGACGGCGATGAAGTGGTGCAGGTCTATCTCCGGAATCCGAACGATCCGAACGGTCCGCTGAAAGCTCTGAAAGGTTTCAAGAGGATTTCGCTGAAGGCAGGAGCGTCGCAGAAAGTCAGCTTTGTGCTGGCCCCCGGCACTTTCAACTCCTTCAACGACCAGACCCAGAAATTTGAGATCCTTCCCGGCAAGTATGAACTGCTTTGCGGCGGAAGCTCTGACGAAAAATCGCTCAAAAAAACCGGCTTGGAAATACAATAAATAATTAACTATTGATTTTTTCTGTTATTTCTAAAACTTATCGCATGAACTATTTCTTTGGAATTACATCACTACTGCTGCTCTCTATTGCCGGCTATGGTCAGACTGATATCCAACCGAACAGTGTTGTTCCTTCTCAAAAACAGCTCAGTTACCAGTCGATGGAGGTGGTCGGATTCGTTCATTTCAACATGAATACCTTCACCGACAAGGAATGGGGTTACGGAGATGAATCACCAACGCTTTTTGATCCGAAAAAACTGGATTGCGAACAATGGGTGAAGGCCGCCAAGGAGGGTGGCTTCAAGGAGTTGATCCTGACCGCCAAGCACCACGATGGATTCTGTCTGTGGCCCAGCGCTTACACCGAACACTCCATCAAAAACAGTCCCTACAAAAATGGCAAAGGCGACATCGTGAAAGAGTTCACGGAAGCCTGCGCCAAATATGGCATCAAGGCAGGACTCTATCTCTCGCCGTGGGACAGAAATCACGCAGGATATGGAACCACCGCTTACCTCACCTATTACAAAAACCAGCTTCGGGAGTTGCTGACCAATTATGGCAAGATTTCAGAGGTTTGGTTCGACGGTGCCAATGGCGGTGACGGTTACTACGGTGGTGCCAAAGAAACCCGCACCATCGACAAAAAATCCTATTATCCATGGAAAGATATCAGGGAGATTGTGTATCAGCTTCAACCAGAGGCATCGATTTTTTCTGACGCCGGACCGGATATCCACTGGATTGGCAACGAACGCGGCATTGCCGGCGAGACTTGCTGGAGCATGCTCGACAGAACCAAAGTAGCCGTTGGCGATGCAGACTCCGACTACCTGAATACGGGCGATTATTACGGAAGTTCGTGGGTCGTAGGCCAGTGTGATGTTTCAATCAGAAGAGGCTGGTTTTTCCATACGACCGATGATGAAAGTGTCAAGACTCCTTCCCAACTGGTCGATCTTTATTACCGGTCGGTGGGTCGCAACGCAGTCTTTTTGCTCAACCTTCCCCCCAACCGGGATGGTCTTTTTGCCGAAAAAGATGTGGCTTCCCTGAAGAAATTCAAGGAAATACTGGACAAGACCTTCCTGGAAAATAGGGTGACCAACGCGAAAGTGACTGCCTCCAGCCAGTTTTCCAAAGAGGCCAAATTCAGTCCGGATCATTTAACCGACAATGACACCAATTCCTATTGGGCAGCGGCTGCCGGCAAAAGACAGGCTTCCCTTGAAATGAGCATCGACAGCACCAAAAAATTCGATCGCATCCTGCTGCAGGAACCCGTTCGTTTCGGACAGCGGATTGCCTCCTTCGACATTCAGTTGCTGCGTCCGGGCGGATGGCAGACGATTGCCAGTGGAACCAGCATTGGTTTCAAAAGGCTTTTGAGGATTACACCGATCGCGGGAAGCAAAATCCGGATCAACATTTGGGATGCCAACAATACACCGGCCCTTTCGAATTTTGGAATATACAAGGCAGCAGGTGGTGACACTATCCTTTAACTAAAAAAACCACAAGACAGATGAGAACATTCAAGATATTGCTTCTAAGCCTGTTCGCCCTGCTTCATTTTTCAGGTCAGGCGCAGGAGATCAAAACAAACTATGTGGACTCATTTGAGAACATCAACCATCCCCAGGTGGCTTACTGGTTTTTTGCCGCCAACATGATGCCTGAGGATCGTTACAAGGGAAAGATCGACTCTTTTGCAACGCAAAGTAAATACACCCTTATCTTCCTGACCGAACGGGACGGTTGTAATTTCTACGACTCGAAAACAATGCATCCGGTGTTTGAAAAGCTGGTAGCTTATGCCCACCAGAAAGGATTGAAAATTGGTTTGCAGATATTTAAGAGGGACTTTGGCACGCTGCCCGAAAATACGGACCGCCTTATTCAGGATGGAGAAGTTCTGTTGGATGAGAATGGCCGGGCAATTTATACAGCAAAAGCAAAAGGGTCCAGAAATATGAACTCCCTACTGAAAAGTGAGTTGTTTAAAATTTATGCCTTTAAAAAGACTGCGGATGGTTTTTACGATTCTGCTACTTTACGGGAAATCAAAGGTTTGGCAAAAGTGCAATCTGCTATCGACAAGGTCAGCCTGTCCATCGATGCAGGAACCACACTGAAGGGGTACACTGCCTTCATTCTTACGCAACACCATTACAACTCCTGCAGCAATTTTTCCGTGCAGGCAAAATCTATGATCACCAATGCCTTCAAGGCTTATGCGGATATTCCTTTCGATGGAATTGGACTGGATGAATACAAGAGTCTGAGTATCGTCAGGGAACCGGTCCTAAAAGAATCGAATGATGTTTTCAGGGAAAGGCTCTATTCTATCGGAATGGCGAAAAAAATGAAGGAAACCACAGGCATGGAAATGGACCGGGTGCTTTTTGACATGCGCTATACGCCTGCCGGTCATCCTGAAGTTCGCATGAAAGCGATCAATTCCTACATGAGTCTTTTGAGAACGGCAACCCTGGGCATTGAATCCGCTGTTTTTGACCTGGGTAAAAAAATGTACGGAAAGGATGCCTTTATCGGCCTTCACAATACATTTCACAACAACCTCGATCGCGATGAGGTATGGATGACAGGTGTGAGTTGGTGGAACATCAAAAGGGATTACGGTCATACGGATGAGGAGACCCCTACTCCTATCCAACTGGGTATCGGCATGTGCTATCCAAAGAACGCGATGTACAACATGTATTACAGCAAGGATCTGGAAAGAATCTGGACCAAGGCCTTGTACGACCTGAGGTTCGGCATCCGTACCCATTACCATGCCGCCAACGATGTGCAGGGCTGGGGAGTCTCCATCGATGATCCGAAGGCGCTCGTTAAAATCAACAAGGTGGAAAATGCTGCCAGATTAATGAACCGATTCAATCCGGCGTTTCCTCAGGTGAAACTCCTCGTGGTTTATGGCATGGAGGCCATGTACAACTGGTATCCCAACGCATCAGAAAGGGGATTGTACGACATCAACGATCACCTGGAAATGGAGAAAAAATCTGTCGAATTGTGGAATGCAGGATATCTGCATGCCGCCATACCTACCGATGCGATCGAAGACGGCAGGTTGACCCTCAACGCTTCCGGGAAACCGGTACTGAACGGACATATATTCGACGCGGTTTTGTTTATCGGTCCGCGGTATTCAAAAGAAACTACCGTGAAGTTCTTCCAGAAATATGTGGCAAAGGGAGGGAAACTGCTGTTGGACGGTCCTGCAGACTTTGATTACCTGGGAAAAAACATCACTGACACCTGGAGAACGATTTCAGGAAAAGCTGTTGCTACCTCCTATTCCATCGAGAACACCTCAAAATTGGGCATCGTCAAAAACGAGCTGACCGATGGGGTTGCCAATGAACCGGGCACCTACACCTTCACCAGCATCGCTTCGCTTCAGGAAAATCAACCGGCCACTTTTTCTTTTACCTATCTGGGAAATACCTTCAGCGGAACCTACAAGGGAATTGCGGTCATCAAAATTAACCCAAAGGGAAAATTGCAAAAACTCGCAGCCACCGCCTTCTCCTCCCTGAAAAAGAATGGCAAAGAGTTGCTTCATCTGTCGGGCGAAGCAGATGCTTTTATCACCACTGAAAACGGGATCCTCAAGGCTACCCTTGCAGACGTTACCAAATCCATTAAGCTTGTCCAAAATGACTAAACTGAAAAACAATTTTACCCTGCTGTTACTTCTTGTGTTTTCCATCGGCCTTTGCCATGGGCAGCAAAAATCTGTCTGGCTGGATGAGCTGAACATTCAAACCTACTCTGATGGCATTGCTTCGGTGAATACCATCAAACCGGGCGGTATTGATTCCATCATCATTGGCAGGATCAAACAGGAACGGGGAATCCGGGTGCAAACCACAAGCGCCATCTCCTTCCTCCTGAATGGAAATGCAGCCCAATTTTCCGCGGTGATCGGGGCAGATGAGAAGGGAAACAAGTCAATACCCATCCGGTTTTTCGTGGTAGGAGACAGAAAAATTCTTTTTGAAAGTAAAAAAATTGTGCCGGGAGAGATGCCTGTAAAGGTCAGCGTCGATTTGAAAGGAATCAAACGTTTGGGACTTCTTGTTACGGGTGACGAAGAGGACCAATTCAGAACTTCAGGGTACTGGGCCAATGCCCAGTTGCTGATGTCAAAGGATCAGTTACCTGCCCAACTTCCCAACACGGACGAAAAACAGATCCTGACCCCTGAGCCGGGAAAGAGCCCGCGAATCAATTCGGCCTCGGTCTTCGGTGCAACACCGGGAAACCAGTTGAGTTATACCATCGCAGCCACCGGTGACCGGCCGTTACGATTTGCGGCGAACGACTTGCCCGGCGGGCTTTCCCTCGACCCATCGACCGGAATTATTTCCGGGAAGATCCTGCAGAAAGGGGTATATCCGGTGACCCTGACGGCCGAAAACAAATCTGGCAAAAGCAGCAAAAAATTGCTGATCAAAATAGGAGCTACCATTGGCCTCACCCCGCCCATCGGCTGGAACGGATGGAACTCCTGGGCCAAAAATATCGACAGGGAAAAGGTGATCGCCTCTGCCGATGCCATGGTCAAGATGGGACTCAACCAGCACGGATGGTCCTACATCAACATTGACGATACCTGGGAAGGTCAGCGGGGCGGGAAGTTCAATGCCCTTCAGCCCAACGAGAAATTCCCGAAATTTAAGGAGATGATCGATTACATTCATTCCCTGGGATTAAAACTGGGCATTTACTCCACTCCCTGGATTTCGACCTATGCCGGTTTTGCCGGTGCCTCCTCCGACTTTGAAAAGGGCCAATATCCCGACTCCATCAAAAACAACAAACGGGCCTACCGCCACCTCGGCAAATACCGGTTCGAAAAAGAGGATGCCCTGCAAATGGCAGAATGGGGTGTCGACTATCTCAAATACGACTGGCGAATCGATCTGAATTCCGCTGAGCGTATGTCGGTGGCGCTGCAGAAATCAGGCAGGGATATCCTGTTTAGCCTGTCCAATTCAGCTCCATTTGAGAACGCAAAGGATTGGGCACGGGTATCCAATGCATGGCGCACCGGGCCGGATATCCGCGACAGCTGGTTAAGTCTCTATATTTCTGCTTTCACCATCGACAAATGGGCGCCTTTTGCGCAACCTGGTCATTGGAACGATCCCGACATGCTCATACTGGGAAATGTCACAACAGGGACCGATTTACATCCTACCCGTCTGACGCCGGATGAACAATACAGCCACGTGAGCCTGTTCAGTCTGCTGGCGGCACCCCTGATCATTGGCTGCCCCATTGAACAGCTGGATGCTTTTACCCTGAATCTTTTGACCAACGATGAAGTCATCGAAATCAACCAGGATCCACTGGGAAAACCCGCCCGGTTACTGGCAGAGGAGCATGGTGTGCAAATCTGGGTGAAACCGATGCAGGATGGGTCATTTGCCGTCGGACTTTTCAATACGGCAGACTTCGGCAAAACACCCCCATCCTATTTCCGATGGGGCGATGAACAACAGAAAAAATTCAGTTTCGATTTTGAAAAAGTCGGACTGAAAGGAAAATACAAAATCCGGGATCTCTGGAGACAAAAGGATTTGGGGAATTTTGACGGATCTTTCAACACGGAGATCGGGCACCATGGTGTGGTGTTGGTCCGATTGGATAAAATCTAAGGAACTGTGTATTTTTATTGAACGACTTAAACGATCAGGCTGATCATATTAAATAACAGAAACGGTACAAATTGACAACCTTACTTTTAGCAGTCGACCTTAGTAGAAAATAGTTCGAATACGCGCCCGCTCACAGATGCTGCAGGAAACCGGTATTTTGGGATCGGGCGGAAACAACAAATGTTTAGAATGAAATTGGTCAAATAAGGTAATAAGGTGGAGGTCATCTCTATTCATTTTCTACTAAGGTTGCCTGACAGGAATAAGGTTTGACGAATATTGTTCCCGGCACCGGTATAAATAAGCACCATTTGATGAAAAAATTCCCGGAAGGGTTGAAAAATAAATTAAACTTCTTTTAATAATGATAAAAACTTCAAAATTATTTTTCCTGACAATAATCTCCTGGCTGATTCTCGCCTCCTGTGCAGAGAAAACCGCCACGGTCTGGGTCGATGATCTGAAAATGGTCTCCTTCTCGGAAGGCATCCGTCCGGTAAATACCAAAGGCAGCTATGTGAAGGACAGCATACTTATTGGCGGCGTTCATTACGTCAGAGGGATTGGCTCCATCACGCCGGCCGTATTCGCCTTTTGCCTGGATGGCAATGCCAGAAGGTTCACCGCTGAGGTGGGTGCCGATGACAAGGCCAACAAGGAGATCCCCCTCCGCTTCTATGTGGTGGGCGATCAGAAAGTGTTGTTCGAAAGTGGGGACATGCGGGTCGGCGACAAGGCCAAAAAGATTGACCTGAACCTGAAAGGTGTCAAAAGGCTGGGACTACTGGTGACCGATGAAATCGGCGGTTTGAAAAACAAGATGACCTACTGCGACTGGGCCAATGCCAAATTTGAGATGGTGCCCGACAGTGTTCCGACCTTGATCCCCAATTCTGATGAACGCGTGATTCTGACTCCCGCCCCGCCACAAACGCCACAAATCAATTCACCCAAAGTATTTGGCGCAACCCCGGGATATCCATTTCTTTACACCATCTCAGCTACCGGGAAGCGCCCGATGCAATTTTTCGCAGAGAATCTGCCTTCCGGGCTGCATCTCGATACCAACACTGGCATCATTACCGGGAAAGTCAACCAACGGGGAAGCTACCACGCCACCCTAAAAGCAAAAAATGAATTGGGAGAAGCCATCAAAACGCTGAAAATAACCATTGGCGACACCATTGCCCTCACGCCGCCGATCGGCTGGAACGGCTGGAATTCCTGGGCTGAGAAGCTGGACAGGGAGAAACTGATTGCCTCCGCAGATGCGATGGTCAACAAGGGTCTGAGCAACCACGGATGGAGCTATATCAACATCGATGACTCCTGGCAAGGACCGCGGGGAGGCCATCTCAATGCGCTTCTACCCAACGAAAAATTTCCGAAAATCAAGGAAATGGTGGATTACATCCATTCACTCGGTCTCAAAGCAGGCATCTATTCCACCCCCTACGTGTACAGTTATGCCGGTTATCCGGGAGCTTCCTCCGATTTTGAAAAAGGCGGAGAGAAACACGAACCCCTCAAGTCGAACAGGAAATCGTCCGGACCTATCGGAAAATTTCGCTTTGAAACCAACGATGCCTTGCAAATGGCAGAATGGGGATTCGACTACCTCAAATACGACTGGAAGATAGACGTCACCTCCACCGAACGCATGTCGGCGGCCCTCAGGAAATCAGGAAGGGATGTCGTGTTCAGCATCTCCAACAATGCACCGTTCGAGAAGGCGGCTGACTGGGCCCGGCTCACCAATGCCTGGCGCACCGGTCCCGACATCCGCGACAGCTGGACCAGCCTTTATTCGCTGGCCTTCACCATCGACAAGTGGGCAGAATTTGCCGGTCCCGGACATTGGAACGATCCCGATATGATGATCCTGGGGAACGTAAGCATGGGTCCTTCGGCATTGCATCCAACCAAGCTGACTCCAGATGAGCAATACAGCCATGTCAGCATTTTCAGTCTGTTGGCGGCTCCCTTGCTGATCGGTTGCCCGATTGAGCAGTTGGATGATTTTACCCTGAATCTTTTAACCAATGATGAAGTTATCGAAGTAAACCAGGATCCACTGGGAAAACCCGCAAGGCTGTTGGCCGATCAGGACGGAATTCAGATCTGGGCCAAACCACTGGAAGACGGCTCCCTGGCAGTCGGACTTTTCAACACCGCTGATTTTGGCAAAACGCCCCAAAGCTACTTCCGTTGGGGAAATGAAACTCCTAAAAAATTCACGCTGGATTTTTCTATGATTGGACTGACCGGAAAACGTCAACTCCGCGACCTCTGGAGGCAGAAGAATTTGGGAGAATTTGACGGATCGTTTGCGACAGAAATAAGGCATCATGGAGTGGTAATGCTAAAAATATCCCAAATACAATAAATATGAAGGACCTGAACAGACGAAACTTCATCCAACAATCCGGCATGATGGGCATCGCGGCAATTGCCGTCCCCACCATCATTTCGGCCTGCGCCCGCGGCAAAAATGGTCACGTGGCACCTTCCGACAGGATCAACCTGGTATTTATCGGTTCAGGTAACCAGGCCATGAACGACATCCGCGATTTCATCACCGACAAACGTGTCCAGATCGTTGGTGTTTGTGATGTCAACAAACAAAGTACCGGATACTGGGATGGCAAGCCCGGCGGCCGCGAAGTCGGCATCAACCTGGTGAATGATACCTACTCCCAACTATACGGGAAAAAGTACACCTCCTGCCTGGGATACGAAGATTTCAGGGAGGTGATTGCACGAAAAGACATTGATGCCGTTGAGGTGGTGGTACCCGACCACTGGCATTCCATACCTGTATTGATGGCCGCAAGGGCGAAAAAAGATATCTATTGCCAGAAGCCGCTGGCTCTGACCATTCCCGAAGGACGGGCGATGGTGAATGCGGTAAAGAAATATGGCGTTGTTTTTCAAACAGGCAGTCAGCAGCGCTCGGATGAAAATTTCAGAAGGGTGTGCGAACTGGTCAGAAATGGCCGAATTGGAAAACTTCAAACTGTTGAATGCGGTCTTCCCTCCGGTACCCCGGATTACGGTAAAACCGGACAACTGACCGAAACCATACCTGTCCCCGCAGGATTCGATTACAATACCTGGCTCGGGCCTGCTCCCGATGCACCTTACTGCCCTGCCCGAACGCATGTCAACTTTCGTTGGGTGCTTGACTATTCCGGCGGACAGGTAACCGACTGGGGCGGACATCACCCGGATATCGCCCAATGGGGCATGGATACAGAACATACGGGTCCGGTCAGAATTCAGAATGCCAAGGCCGAATGGGCGGTACATCCCATCTGGAATACCGCGACGGAATATTCTTTCGAGTGCTTGTACGCCAACGGCGTGAAACTGATCATTTCAAACAAACTCCGGGGAGGGGTTACTTTCCGGGGTACGGAAGGCTGGGCATGGGTCAACCGGGGTAAGACAAGTTTTCAATTGTTTCCCGAAACCCTGAAAGATTCAGTGATTGCTGATTCCGAAATTCATCTCTATAAAAGCGACAACCACTTCAGAAATTTCATCGACTGCGTCCTTTCAAGGAAAGAGACGATTGCCCCGGCAGAAATAGGTCACCGCTCCATCACCATGTCGCACCTGGGCAACATCGCCATGCGATTGCAACAGGATCTCGACTGGGATCCGGTAGCAGAAAGATTCATTGGCAATGATGCCGCCAACAATATGCTATCGAGAAAAATGAGGGAGCCATGGGCCTCTGTTTACAAAGATCATCTGGTATAATTTATTCAATAGAAGATATGAAAAAGCTGTTTATCCTGTTTAGTCTGTTCCTTATTTCGTGGCATGTCAATGCCCAAACCCGCATCGATTCGCTGGATGTTTACGGACGCGAAGTGTTCATGCCATCAACTTCCTACAAGTGGGACTGGGGACAGGCCACCATGATGAATTCAATGGTTCACCTCTACAATTCAAAGCCGGAGGCAGAAAAGAAAATCTATCTGGATTACATACGGACCGCCATGGATCTTACCCTGAATGATGCCAACGGAATGCATCCCAATGCGGTGGCTTCCGGGCACGGAATGGCCTTCCTGGCTAAAATTACAGGCGATCCGAGGTACATCGAAAAAGCGGAGAAGATTTTCGCCGATTACCTGACAACACCCCGGACCAAAGCGGGTGGGGTTTCGCACCGGACCGAAACCGTCGAGATGTGGGACGATACCATTTATATGATCAGCATGTTCTTCCTGGAAATGTACCGGTATACAGGAGATGAAAAATACCTCCGGGAATTCCGGAAGCAGTATTTTATTCACAAGGAAAAATTGGCCGATAAAAAATGGGGCCTCTGGGTACACGGTTACGACGACGACAATGACGATTACAAAGACCGCTGTTGCCAGTTTGGATGGGCCCAAATGACGCCTCAACGAAAAAGCATCGAATTCTGGGGACGCGGAAACGGCTGGGTGGTGATGGCCCTGGCAGATGCTTTGAACACGGTTCCTTCCGGTTCCGCCTATTTCAAAACCTTTGCCAAAGAGCTCCGCGAGATCACCAAAAAACTGCCTGAACTGCAGGACCAAAAAACCGGAATGTGGTTCCAACTGCCTATTTACCCCAACAATCCTGCCAACTTCGTCGAAAGCTCATGCACCGCCATGTTCGCCTATGGGATCACCATCGGTCTGGAAAAAAAGGTGCTGAAACAGAAAACCTTTCTGCCGGTCATCGAAAAAGCTTATGCCGGACTTCAGAAAAATGCCACCAAAAGCGATGGCAAATACCTGATTCCAACCAAAGTTTGTGAGGGAACCTGCATCGGCGACCGTGCCTATTATTTCGAACGAAAAACCAAGGAGGGGGTCAATTATGCCATCGGCTCCTACATCCTATTTTACCTCGAATATGAAAAACTAAAATTGCATACCGGTACTTTAAAAAATTAAATTTCAATCTTTTCCTTCGTGGTTTCCTTCGTGTCCTTTGTGGTTAATTTTTTTTCGCCACAAAGGACCAAAAGGTATTCACAATGGACTCAAAGGGGTTTTTGCCAAATTGAATTATAAAATCATCCAACCATGAATAGTATCAAGTACCTAAGAATACGCAGACCATTTCTTTTCCAATTTGGGTTTTTCCTGATGTTGGTATTCTTCCTGACCAATGCGTTCGGAATAGCCACTCCCCACAATAAAAAGGAGCTTCTTTCAGAACTGATCAAATTGAACGACAATCATATTGCCGGCTCACTCAATAACCAATGGATTGATAAGTCCAACCTTTTTTATGGTGCGGTATTTGACGGGGATAGTGTGGTTACGCCCATTGGCACGGCACAGTTCATCCAAAATCTGATGTGCAGCTATGTTTCACCCCGATCAAAATATTACAAGTCAGAAGAGATTCTTCGGCGGATGACACTCGCCGCGCAAGGCTTACTGAATCTTCAGCATGAGGATGGGACCATTGACCTGATAGCCACGAATTTTCACTCTACTCCCGATCTGGGATTCACCATTTATCCGCTTGGACTGGCCTATTCCATCATGCTGAAAAACGAAAAACTCAATTACGGAGAATTTCCTGCCATCTTAAAAAAATACCTGCTTAATGCCGGGAAGGCACTTTCTGTTGGAGGGGTACACACACCCAACCATCGCTGGGTGATATCCGGGGCGCTTGCCTACATCAACTCATTTTTCCCCAACCCCGCCTACCGGGAAAGGGTAGAGCAATGGCTGGCAGAGAAGGTGGACATTGACCCGGACGGCCAGTACAACGAACGCAGCACGGCTGGTTATACCCCCATTACCAACAGAAGCCTGATTGAGATGGCCAAAAGAATGAACCTGGACTACCTCTACGATCATGTACGGAAAAACCTGAACATGACCTTTTACTTTGTCCATTCCAACGGGGAGATTGCCACAGAATCCTCCAACAGGCAGGACAAATACCAACAGAGCAATTTATATGGATATTATCTGGCTTACAATTACATGGCACTGCTGGACAAAGACAGCCGGTTTGCCGGAATGGTGAGATACATCGAAGAGACCGTTCAGGTCGGCCAACTGGAATACATGCTGCCTTACTTCCTCGAAGATGCTTCGCTGATGCAGGATTTTGCAGAGACAACACCCATTCCTACCAATTACCACAAGGAGTTCAATTATTCAGACATGATCAGGATACGGGAGGACAAAACAGACCTGTCGATCATTACCAACAACACTACTTTTTTCACCTTCTTCAAGGGGGAGGCAGCACTGGAAGCTGTCAGGCTCTCCTCTTCCTTCTTTGGCAAAGGTCAGTTTCAAAGCCAGAAAATGGAAAAGGAGGGTGACACCTATATCCTATCTTCCACCATCAACGGACCTTACTACCAGCCACTGCCCAAAGAGAAACTTCCCGTCGAAGGAGAGGCCTGGGGAAAAGTTCCCCGAACCGACCGGATACAGTCTGAAGTTCAGACCCTGAGTACAAAAATTTACCTGACCGAAACCCACGGGAAAGCCAGGATAAAAATTGTGGTAGATGGTCCGAAGAACCTTCCGGTTACCCTGGAACTGGGATTTCGAACCGGAGGTGTATTGTCCAATGTGACAACAAAACAGGGAATCAACAATTCCTTTCTTGTGAAAAACGGCGAATATGCCACCTACCAGAAAGGCAGCGATGTGATCAGGATCGGTCCGGGAGTCTGCACCCACAAATGGACGCAGCTGAGAGGCGCTCTACCGAAATTGCAGGCAGATTGCCTCTATTTCACCAATTATGCCCCCTGTGAATTTGAATTTACAATTGAATAATTAGAGATACGGAAATGGAAAAAAAACTGATCATTGGGTCATTCTTATTGGTTTGCACCCTGCTTTTCAACTTCAGGGCAGTTTCAATGCCTGATGCGAGCTTGGATGTAGTATCCAAAAAATTCACCTATCACAGTTTAACCGGCTATGAGCTTTCACTCTTTGAAGGATTTATGGCAGACGCATTCCCGGTAGGGAAAACTGTCAGTCAAATTTTAACTGGCCAGTCAAGTTTAAGATATGAGACGCGTTTGGCGCAAGCGCTTTTGTTCAGGAACAACCCCGGGGACAGGGAAAATGCCATCGAAATTCTGAAATGGATTCTGAAGAATCAGCATACGGACGAAAAAAGCAAAAATTATGGAATGTGGAAAACGAATGTTCAGAACGACCGGCTCGACCAAAACTGGCGGGAATTTATCGGTTGCGACCTGATCATCATTTACCAGGAATACAAGCACATGCTGCCTGCTGATCTGTTGGCAGACATCAAAAACGGCCTGATCCGGGCAGCAAAAGGAGCCCTTATAAGGGATGTTGCAGCAGATTACACCAACATTTCAATCATGAGTGCTTTCCTGATGGACTTCACCGGAACTGAATT
>SESB01001000.1_pt1 | contig 19457 bp, 16 predicted proteins | sample 3171441 | NCBI WGS metagenome assembly SESB01 (sample SAMN06051867, study PRJNA518727) | freshwater metagenome | biome: subpolar coniferous forest; feature: holomictic lake; material: water; isolation source: holomictic Lake 227, 6 m depth | place: Canada: near Kenora, Ontario | collected... | reverse complement strand
CCGACAAAGGACGGATGTTGGGGGATCTGCCGTCGCTGTGCGCCCACCTGGTGGCCGAGCGGCTCGCGGATGGCCTGCGATGCGGAGAGAGAGTCCATCTGCTTTCCGTGTCGCGCGGTGTGCACTCGCTGTTCGCGGCGCCCCTCTACGAGGCGGTGGACCGCGGCTGCGTCGCGGCGCTGGGCTCGCTCCTGGCGGGCTTCCTCGGGGGGCTGAGGGAGGTTGAGCGGGCGGCGGAGGAGGCGGACGAGGAGGAGCGCGGCCGCTCTGACGGCGGAGGGGCGGGGTGGGGCGGGAGCGCTCTGAAGCTGCTTCGCGCGACGTGCGCGGCGGCCGCCTTGCCCGTGTCGGGGACGAAGGACGCCCTGCGCGCCCGCCTCGCCGAACGGGCGCTCGAGGGCCGGCTGCGTCGGCGCGAGATGCGGGCGGCGGCGGCCGAGCTGCTCGGGACGCTGAGCGCTCAGACGCCGTCGGCGCTGCGCTGCGCCGTTCGGCCCCGCGTCCGAGCGGCCATCCACTCCGGCCGGTGCACCGGCATGGTGACGGACGCGGAGGCCCGCGCGATGGGCGCCGACGAGGCCTCGCTGGACTCGCTGCCGCACGACGTGCATCGCCTGTTCTCGAGCCGCGCGGCGCCGACGCGGCTGTACCTCGAGTCGAGCGTCTGCGCCCACCTGCTCGAGCGGCGCGGGCCGGGCAGCCTCCAGGACGACCCCGCGACGGCCCTGCCCGACCCCGCGGCGCAGCTCGACGAGCTCGCGGGTCGCAGGCTGCGCGCCGCGCTCGAGGGCTCCCGCCGCGCCGAGGCCGCCGCGATGCTCGCCGAGGCCGGCCTCGACTGGGCGGACGTCGCGCGCTCGCGCGTCGGCGCCTCGGCGCTCGAACGATTCGCCGCCGGCGGCGTCGGCGCCGCCGCGGTCCGGAGGCTCGCGAAGGCCGTCCGACGTGCGCTCGCGGCCCAGGCCGGCCGCTCGGCGCAGCTCGACGCCGAGATCGCGGCGCTCGGGATCGGCGGGCCCGGCGTCCGCGATCTCCTGGAGCGCGAGCTCCCCGGCGAGCTCGCGCCGATGCTGGACTGCTTCGTGCTCTTCGGGACGCACGATGTCGCCACGGTCAGGGCGCAGCTCTCGCTCGCGGCCGAGAGGGGCATGAGGCGGGCCCATGACGCTGCCCTCGCCGATTCTTCATGAACCTCCCCTTGCTCGCCTTTGTTCCGGCTTGCAAAACGCAAAAGCACCGCGCATTGTAAGGGACGGGTGTGACGGGACGTTGGCGATGGACGGGTCCCGTGCTCTGGTGCTCTGGTGCCTCGCGGCGGCGTTCGTCGTCGTCGTCCTCGTCACCGTTGTGCGGGTGACGTGCTCCATGGCGAAGAGAGAGCGCGAGGCGTTCGGGGACGAGCCCATCCGGCTGCTGCACGTGCGCCCGGCCGCGGACGTCGTGCTGCGCGCGGACGAGTGGCGCGGCCCCGGCGTCGCGCAGCTGTCCGCCGTCCCCGCAGTCGCGGGCCTCGCGCGCAAGCGCCTGGTCGTCGTGCCGGCCTCGTCGGGGCGCTCCTGCGACCTCGAGGTGACCGACGCGGCGCTGCGGGAGCTCGACCTCCCGGCGGACGTGCGGGGGGCGGGCGGCGACCTCGTGCTCCCGCTGCTCGGCGGCGCGTTCCTGCGCGCCCTGGTTCTTTTCGGCCCGGCCGAGGGCCCCGGCGCGCTCGAGGCCGACCCGGCCCTGCACCCCGCGCCGCCGCGCCCGCTCGACGTCCTCTGCCCCGGCGACTTCGAGGCGCGGCTGTTCGCGGACGCGTGGGCCGTCGCGGGCGGCGGCGACGTCGCGGGCGCGGACTCGGCGGCGCGGGCCCGCGTCGTCTCCGTCGGCCGCGGCTACGGAGTCCCTGCCGCCGCGGGCGCGGCCAAGGCGACGCGCGCGGCCGTCGCGGTCGCGTGGGGCGCCGAGGGCTCGCCGGCCGTCGAGGCCGCGCGGCGCGCGGCGGCGGCCTGGTCGACGAGCGGCAAGGCGCGCGTCGTGTCGTACCACCCGGCCGACGTCCCGGGCCCCGGGCCCAAGCCGCGGACGCCGCAGCAGGGACGGGCGCAGGCCGACGCCGAGATCGCCGCGCCGCACGTCGCCAAGGCGAGGGCGCCTGCGCTGCAGCTGCGGCGCGTCGGGTGGCTCGGCGGCGGGCTGGGCGCCCTGACGGCCCCGGCACTCGTGGCGCTGTGTCCGGGGCGCAGGCCGTCGGAGCAGGCGTCCGACGCGGCGGCCGAGCTCGCCCGCGACGCGTTCGCGCGCTCCGGCGGGGCGCGGGGCGAGGCGAACGAGGCGCTGGCGTGGTCGAGCTTCCTCCACGCGGCCGCCCGCGTCCCCCTGCTCCCCGAGGTCGCCGAGATGGCGCGGCGGTCGGTCGACCACGTCATGGCCGTGGTCGGCTCGGACCCGTACTCGCGCCCGGCCGTGCCCGTCCTCGAGCAGTTCGCCGTCGCGCCCGACGGTCCGCACGGCGGGGCGGCGGGGGCCCAGGGGCCCGCCGTCGAGCTGCAGCCCGGCCGGAACGTCGAGGGCACGTTCCTCCCCTCCCGCGCTCCAGGCCGGCCCGACGCGCTCGCCGTCGACGCGCGGCTCCACTCCGCCGACCTCGACGGGGTGCGCCTGCGCCGCGGCGACCGCGTCGTGCTCTCGCGGCAGTGGCCGCGCGCGGACGCCGAGAACGGCACCTACGTCGTCGTCAGGGTCGACGGCGGAGGCGCCGAGATGACGACTCGCGTCAAGCTCTCTCCGAAGGCCTACAGGACCGCCCTCGCAGCGCTCCCCGCCGCGCAGGCCGGCGCGGCGCCGCCCGCCCCCCGCCCATCGCCCCAGACCCCGGTCACTCAGCCTCCGACCCGTTGGGCGTGGCGCTTCGCTTTCGACTCGGCCGACGACCCCAACGGCGACCTCGCGACCCGCGTCGGCGCCGCGGTCATCTGGCTCCCTACGCAGTCCGCGGGCTCCGTCGTGGCCGCGTCCGCGACGGCTTCGGGGGGCTTCGGCGTGGTGGTCGAGGTGCTCGCGGAGGACGTGCGCGCGGACCGCGCGGCCGAGGCCTTCGAGCGCGGCTGGATGCACAAGCTGGCGATCTGCAGCGAGGACGCGACCGTGCCGACGCGTCCGCTGTGCGCCCAGCGCGGCGGCGTGTGGGACCACCCCTGCGAGCGCGACGACGAGTGCCCCTTCTTCAGGGCGGAGGAGAGCGGCGGCTCCGCGGCGACCTACCGGGGCGGGTGCGCGGCCGGGTACTGCGAGATGCCGGTCGGCGTCCAGAGGGTCGGCTTCAGGCACTACGGGGACGCACACACGCACGGGCGCGCACAGGAGGACGCCAGGGCGCCGGCTGGGGTGTGCGCGTGCGCGGACTGGTCGGCAGTGGCGGCCGCGTCGCACGCGTGCTGCGCGGAGCCGGGCTCCCGGGGCTTCCTGTTCGACATGCAGAACGTGTAGCCGTTTTTCTCGAGGTGGGGTGTAAGTACAGAGGGCGCGGGCGCGAGGCAGGTCCAAAGCATGGCCGGAGGTCCCGGCACGGTCGACTTCATGTTCTCGAACCAGGACGGCGGCGAGGGGTGCAAGACGAACCCGTCGCAGTCCAGCGCCGACGTCACGCTGCGCCAGCTGCGCTCTGTCATCAACGACAACCTCATCTGCCTCGGCCTGACGGGCGCTCTGGTGATGGTCACGGTCTTGGTGGTCGCGTACGTCGCATCGGCGGTCTACGGGCTGGTCAGCAGCTGGCGCGCGGGCGTCGCGTCTTCCCGGCTGTCGCGGGAGCGCGGCGAGAAGGTGCCGAAGCCGGCGTCCGTCAACGACGACGTCGTCTACAAGCCCAGGCGCTTCGTGTCGGCCGGCAGCAGGGCCGGCCAGCAGGGCGTGCCCGAGGCGACGCTCGTGCGCAACGCCATCAAGACGCTCAACGTGCGCTACGGCGACTACAACTCGGCGGTCAAGCGGTACGCGGCCAACCGCAAGGACGGCGAGGCGGCCGACGACCTGATCGACGAGAGGGTGCTGTCCCGCGAGTCGGACGACTACCGGTACGACAGGGGCGAGGCCAAGGGCGGCATGGTCGTTCGCAAGGGTCAGGGCGCGGAGCTGGTGGCCTCGGACGCCGACGTCAAGGCCGGGGCCCGCGCCCGGCAGCGCGGCGAGGGCCAGGTCCACGGAGGCGCGGGGCAGGGCGGCGGGGCGGCGGGGCCGCACAAGGGCGGGGACATCCCGCGCAACCGGGCGGTCGGGCTCGACGACGACCACAGGGGCGGCGACGCGTTCGAGATCGCGGCGAGCGGCGGGGGGGAGTGACCGCGGCCGTTCCTTTCATCGCCCGCCCACGCCGGGGGCACGTCCCAGGCGTACCGCTGCGAAAAATGCGGAGAGTAGAGTAAGAGAAGGAAGGGGATGCTCGCGTCGCTGCTCAGCTCGTTCAAGAAGGGCACAGGCGCCGCTGCCGGCAAGGCGCGGTCGGTCGCCCGCGCGGTCGGCGCCAAGGCGAAGCAGACCGATGCCGCGCTCGCGAGGGCTGGCAAGAAGGTCAAGGTGCAGGGCAGCTCGGCCGTGGCCTCCGTCAAGCGCGCGGCCCACAAGGGCGCGTGCGCGCTGCCGGCCCGCGCGAGGCCGGCCTCGTGCAAGGCCAAGGCCAAGGCCAAGGCCCCGGGAGGCGGCGCCGGCGGCGAGGCCAACGTGGTGCGGCGCATGACGAGGCAGATGGCCGCGCAGCACGCCCTGCCCTCGCCGGGCCCGGCGAGGCGCTCGAGGGGGATGAGGGGCGGCGACTCGACGAGCCTGACGGACAGCTGCACGGGCAACAACGTCGGGGTGTCGAGCCTGCTTGCGCTGACCTCGGCGCAGAGCTCGCAGTTCGCGACAGGGGCGCCCTACAGCGTCGCGAACCCGAACCCGAACAACGTCGTGCTCAACAGCATCGCGCCCTCGTCGCTCGACGCGCGCGGCGTGGACACGTCGTCGTTCACCGGCGAGGGCCTCCTGCGCAGCACGAGCTACAGCGCCGACCTGTACAGCGCGGGCGGCGCACGCTCCGGCCCCGGCCGCCCTCGGACCAAGGCTCCCCGCGGCAGCTCCCGCTGACGCAACGACCTACGCTGCTCCGCCTCGGCCCTAGGACACCCTACGGGCACCATTTCGCAGCGCAGTGCATCGGAAGTAATAAAATAATACGGCAGTACGTCGTGTATACGGCAGTACGTCAACGTCAGGATACTCTCTCATTCATCCTTTCTCATTCTGCGTGTGGCGTGTGTGTCAGGGGTGTGCATTGGGACAACGGGCGTCTGGAAATATTGAGGAGGGTGCGACTCGGTTGCGAAGACTGAATCCGATCGTCCGTTCTATTGCTCTTTGTCTCTTGCAGAACAAAAAAAACTGGGGTGACGGAACGGCATATATATAGCATGTCCAGGCACACGCACATGCACACGCCTGCAAGCGGCGGCGGCGATGTGAGGGCCGCGCTCGAGGCCCTGAACCGCGGGTGTGGCTCGGAGTCCGTCAGGCTCCGGCGTCTGCTCGGGGCGTTCGGCGGGCAGGCTGAGATCATTCCCCGCGACGCGCTGCTTGCGCTCCTGCTGCTCTCGCGGGTCGCCCTCACGGACGTCCGCGCGTCGCTGACGATCTCCGCGCGGAGCGCCGAGGCGATGCTCCGCGACGCCCGGGCGCGCCGGGCCGCCCGCAACGCCACGGACGACGTCCTCAGCGACGCCGCCGACTTCACGATCGACCTGTCGGCCATCCGCATGATCTCGAAGATCGTGGCCGGCCGGGCGCACGGAGCCGCGGCCCCGGACAGCGGCGACGTGCGCTGCCTGCTGACATCGCTGCTCAAGTCGGCCTACTCGCTGCTCCAGCTGCAGGCGGCCGAGCGGGTCGTGCTCGTCGCGGCCGAGTTCGGCTGGATGTGCTCCGCCGTGCTCAGGTCCACCCCGCCGCAGCGCAGCCTCCAGCCGCCGTCCCCGAGCTCCTCGGGCATCGGCATGCGCGAGGCGCTCGTCCTGGCGAACCGGGCCGCTCCGTACATCGTCGCCGCCGACCTCTACGTGCGCGTGACCGCCGCCGCGCGGACGGGGATCGCCGCGTGGCGCCCGGCCGACTGGCTGGACGAGGACGACGCCGTCCAGGTCCGGCGTGCGTTCGTGCTGGCCCACTGGCTCGACGGCTCTTCGGGCGATCCGCCCAGGTTCAGCGGCTGGTACGCTTCTCTGTGGCTGCTGAGCGCGACGTCGGACAAGCTCGGCGCGGCGCTGGGCACGCCCGGCGCGCTGCGGGACGTCATGAGGAGCAACCGCGAGTGGCTGCGGTTCTTCGTCGCCAGCCGCGCGTCGGGTTCCTTCGGCTTCACCGCGGACGCGGCCTACACGTTCGGGACGTACCTGCACGCCGTCGCGCGCTTCGCCGAAGAGGTCGCCGACCTCGCGCGGCTGCGTCCGCGCGGGCAGGGCACCGAGGCCGTGGCGCGCACCGGCGTCATGCTCGCCGACGCGCTCTCGGCCGCCGAGGCGCACCTGCGCTCGGGCTGGCGCCCCCTCCCTACGGGCATCCGGCGCAGGCCCGAGCTGCGCAGGAAGCTCATGCGGCCGCTGCTCGAGGTGCTGACGCTGCTGCGCTCCGCCGCATCGCTCGCGGGCGCGGCCGCTCGGGGCGGCGGCCACGCGCCGCCGCCCGCCGTCCTGCGCGACACGTGCAGCATCCTCGCGCGCCGCTCGCTGTCCTGCGGGCGCACGGTGCTCAAGGCCGCGGCCGCCCCGACCCCGGACTCCCGCGGCTTCATCCGGCTCGCGGGGCGCAGCTTCCGCGGCGACGACCACCCCTGCTGCAGCTCGCCCTCCTGCTTCAACCTGAGCGGCCCGTGCGACGCCGCGCTGCCCGCCAGGCGCTGCGGCGGTCCCGGCTGCGGCGCGTGGTACTGCTCGCGCGGCTGCCAGGCGCGCGAGTGGCGTGCGGGCCACGGCGCCACGTGCGGGCAGGATCAGGCGCCGGGCGAGGCCGTCGCGGACGCCGAGGCCGTCGCGGACGCCGTCGCGGCGACGCTCCGCCGGGACGCGTCCGTCGGCGGCGAGGAGCGCGCTGGCTGGGCCGAGTACCTGCGCGACCCGGACGAGTACCACAGGTCCAAGCGCCTCGCACCGCTGCCGCGGTGAACACGCCGTCCTCTTTTTTTTGGGGGGGGGGGGGGGGGGCTGTTGGTTTGGCTGGCGATGGCGATTTGTGAGAGACAGACGGCCGGGGCGGGGTGGGGAGGGGAGGTCCTCTGTGAGCGAAATGATCGGCGACCCGCGAGCCCGTAAAAATGACGCCGCACTCGGCAGGGAGGTCCTCTGCGGACCGACGGGACAGTACAACCATGGGGCTCATCGAAATGGTCCTCGGCGCGTACGGCATCAAGAGCACCCCGGCCTCGCTCTCCAAGGGCCTGGGCGACAGCGGCGACTCGACGCTGTGCGCCACCAACGACCCGTCCTGCCTCGCCGAGCTGCACCGGTCGATGAAGGACAACTCGGGCATGAGCAGCCTCGACGGCGACGACCGGCGCGACCAGCAGCGCTGGGTCGACATGCACGAGGACGTGCTGCGCCGCTCGCACCTCGACAAGAGCATCTCGCGCTGGCACATGATATGGACGCTGTACACCGCCCTGCCCAAGTGGGTCAAGATCGTGCTCTGGATCCTCCTCTACATCGCCTTCCTGCTCGCGTTCATCCCCGGCGTCATGATCATCGTCGAGGTGCTGTGCAGCAAGGTCGCCATGTTCAAGGTCGCGGTGCTGATGACGTTCGCCCTGCTCGTGCTGATCGGCTTCCCCTTCCTGCCGATGTGATGCAGAACCGGAACGTGCCGGGCGTGTCGGCGGCCCACTTGAAGCGCGGCGGGAGCTGCCTGCCCGGGGAGTGCAGCGCGGCGGCGAGCGGGTAGCCGTTGCGGGCGCAGAAGGCGGCGATGATGCGCGTGTCGACGTAGCTCGTGCGGGCGGTGTAGAGGCCGAGGCAGCCGGGGCGCACGACGCGCGCGATCAGCTGGCGCGCGACGGCGCCGGGGGCCTTGCGGTCCGCCGCGGCGGCCATCGCGGCGGCGACGTGGGGCTCGAGCGCCGAGGCGTCGAGCTCGCTCTTCTCGTCGCAGCGCGCGCGGTGGTTGCACAGGATCGCGGTCCGCACGTACGCGAGCAGCAGCGCGAGGCGGGCCGCGTCGTGCGCGATCGCCCTGCCGCCGTGGCCGCCGTAGGAGCCCTCGACCGCGAGCAGCGTCTCCTCGAACAGCGTGCAGGCGCGGCACGTCCGCAGCACCTTGGCCGACGCGCCGCCGAGCACGCGGGCGATCGCCGCGTTGACCGAGTCGGCCGACACGCGGTCGAGCAGGCGGTGGCCCTGCGGCTTCCGTGCCGCGGCCTCGCGGAACGCCGAGGCCACGGCGGGCGGGGCGCGCACGGTCCGCACGTACTGCACGCCGTCCTTGCCCGGGAAGTCGAGGCGGAAGCTGGCGGCCGGCGTCGCGGCCGGGAACGAGATGTGCCGCGCGAGGATCGTCGTCGCGCCGTGCGCAGCGTCGTTGCCCGAGCGCCCGACCCGCACGCCGAGCTGCTCGATGAGCCACAGGCACGCGCCGAGCTGCCGGTCGCGCGGCGAGCCCGACGCCAGCAGCCGGCGGTACAGCGTGCGGAAGCGCGGGAGCAGCGCGCACATGCGGCGCGCGAGGTCGTACTTGGTCACGAACCCCTCCTGCTCGCTGGGCGCGCTGGCCGCGAGCCGCGCGTAGTGCGTCTTGCCGGTGACGGGGTCCTTCCACTTGGCGATCCAGTCGGCGTAGCGGTTGTGCACGACGTCGGCCCACGCGTCGCTCGGCGGAGGCGCCTCCTCGCCGACGCCGAGGTTCAGCGTGACGTCCGCGGCCATCAGCCGGCGCCGGATGCGGCCGGTCAGCGCGGCCGACGCGTTGCGCCCGACGAACACGCCGGGCCGCTCGACCGCGTAGGGCGAGACCTGCTGCTTCTGGCCGTCGACGAACGCGAACGCCTGCCGGGGCAGCGCCTCGCTGCTGCTATTGCTCCTGCTGCGCCTGCTCCTGCCTCGCCCGTTCTCCTTCACCCACTCCTGGACCGCAGAGACGTCGATGTCGGCCAGCCTGTGGACGGGCGTGTCGTCGGGCAGCAGCCTGCGCCAGTCGTCCCAGAACGTCTGGGCGGCGCGGACCGACCCGCGCAGCTGAGGCGGCGGAGCGCGACTCGTGGCGCCGCGCGCGGCGTGCGCGGGGCCGGCCGTGCCTCCGAGCCGGACGTAGTCGGTGAGCATCTCCTCGGCGTCGGGCGTGAGGCGCACGAGCTCGGGCAGCCCGCGCAGGTCGCGGCTCGCCGCGACGAGCCGCACCGGCACGCCGTGAGGCTCGTACGGCGCCGGCAGCAGCACGCCGAAGTGCGAGAGAATGTTCCACCGCGGGACGCCGTCCGGCCGCTTGCCTCCGGTCATCAGCTTTGGGGCGTCATGCGGTGGTGCTGCTGCTCCAGGGCCCGCCATCCATCTATCTGAACAGCAGGCGGAAAAAACAGGCCCGGTGTGGTTTGGCCGGGAGGGCCATCCCGGGCCGCGCGGGTCACGAGTCGAGGTCCGCGAGGCCCGCGGCGACGCGGGAGGGCGACCACGCGCGCTCCATCAGCTCGCGGAAGATCGCGGCGTGCCTGGCGCCGGCGCGGGCGCGCGCGGCGGGCTCGCGGACGGCCCGCTCGATCGCCTCGTCGACGTCGGGAAGCCGCAGGGCGCGGCGGGGCGCCTCCCCGGGCGCGCCTCGGGCCGAGCCGCCCGGCGCCTCGGCCCGCGCCAGCACGTCCGCGGGAGGCGGGCGCCCCGGGACGCGGTACGCCGCGAGCGCCATTCCCAGCACGACGCTGTCGTGCAGGCGGGCGCAGACCGCGCGGATCCCCGGCCGCTCCTCGTCTCCCCCGCGTCGCCCGGGCCCGGGCACGGACACGGACACGTCGAGCCCGCAGCCGTCCGGCATCGCGACGGCAGGCAGCAGCGTGGTCCCGAGCAGCGCGGGCACGAGCCCGGACGAGCGGCTGAAGCTGCACCGGAACGACGGGAAGCGCGGCGGCGCTCGGCTGCCGCCCTCCCAGTGCTCGACCAGCCGGATGCTCAGCACGGCGTCGCGCTCGCAGCTCGTCGCGAAGCCGAGGATCACGTCGGCGGGGACGGACGAGAACGGGGGGTAGATCTCGTAGACTGTGAACGGACGGCCGACCAGGCCCGCCACGGCGTCCTCGTCCCCCCTCGCCCAAGCGACCGCGGCCTCGCCCAACATGTCGACGATCTTCTGCAGCCGCAGGATGTTGTCCGCCTGATCCGCTTCCGAGACCGCTTGCGACAGCGCAAGGCCCGCCGCCGCAACAGCCGCCGCATCCGCATCCGCATCCGCATCCGCATCCGCATCCGCATCCGCATCCGCATCCGCAACGTCCTCCTCCTCCACTTCATCCGGGGCCCGCTCGTCTGAGTCCTCCGCGTTGTCGTCCTCCCGTGCAAGGCCGATGCCATCCCGCTCTTCGGGACAAACTACGGTCAACATCAGACGGAGCGCCTCCCCACCACCGGCCATTATTACACCAGGCGCATTTCAAAATTTCAAAATGGGCATGACCAGTGATGCGCGCCGCCTTGGCGTTCAGGACACGATCGCGATCACTCTGGCGAGCGAAGGCATCTGGCCAGGGAGCTCGCCTTTGGCGCCCGAGCGCACGGAGAAGTCGTAGAGCGTGGGGATCCACAGCAGCGCCTCGCCGCACGTGTGCGGCCTGAGGCTCAGAAGTCCGGCGGTCTCTTCGCCGGTGAGGCGCCCTTGCGCGGCATCCTCGACTTCCGCGCGCATCTTGCGCGTGTCGACCGAGTCGTCCGTGTTCAGGCGCGACAGCTGGCGCGCCGCGCGTGATAGCCGCATCAGCCGCTGCCGATCCTCGGGGCAGGGACCGGCCAGCGTGTACCCGCGCGTGAGCCCGGGACGCACCTCCGCCTGAGCACGCTCCAGTGTCTCAGCAGCCTCCCAACTCGAGAGCACCCTCATGTTGATGATGCTCATGATGGGTGGTGGTGGTGGTGGTGGTGTGGGGTCGTATTCTCCCGTTCGCCCGGCTGGAATATATAGACAGGCTCGCGATATAATACGCTCCATATATACGTGTGCGACGTGCGGTTTAAACCTATGTGTGGAGGGCGACGTACAACGAGTATTGCCGTACACCGATGAATACCGATATCTGGAACCCGGACGTTTCTGGAAATTTCGGGAAACCCAACAGGAAATCCCAGCTTGAATGCTACCACGTCGGCGTCATGTGCACGAACGGGCTGCAGGTCAGCGTCGAGGTTGGGACGATGGACGGCCGCGTGGAGTACGAGATCGCCAGTCTGTCGAACGGGCAGCGCCTCGACCTGTCGCTGCTGGAGCTCGTGTTCAGCATGCTGAGCATGCCCTGGACGGCGCCTCCCGGCTCGACCTTCCGCTCGACATCGTTGGTCGCGGTCCCCGGCCTGGCATGGGTGCCGACGTACGCGGAGTACCTGTTCCACTTCATGCGCGTCAACGCCACGGACGACCAGCGGTCGTCCGACGTCTCGCGCCGCATGCTGGAGCCCGCGTACGTGGGCGAGCGCAGTGCGCTCGCGCTCTGCGGGGGGGTGGACCTCTGCCAAGCCCCGCCCGATCCGATGCAGCAGGCGCCGCTGCGGAGGCAGGTGCACCGGCAGATGCTGCGGCAGGTGCCGCTGCAGATGCAGGACTCGGATGACGCATCGGATGCGTTGCATGCGTTGCATGCGATGGAGTTGCTTGGCGCGACGGTGCGCTCCACGGGCAACGGGCCTCCCGCCCTCGGGATCGTGGTCCGCGTCATTCCGGGCGACGGCGAAGGCGAGCCCTTCTGCACGGTGATGTGGCTCCCGAGCCGGACGGCGCAGCACGGCGTGCGGCCCGCGGAGCTGACCGTCTCGAGGCCCGCGTCGAGCAACGTGCTCGAGGTCCTCGGAAAGCTGAACGCGTGCTTTGTGCGGAAGATGGGACTGCCGGCGCTCTAGAGCCGCCCGGCGTTGGGCTGGGGCTGCATTGCCTGCGCTTGCGGCTGGGCAGCCGCGTTCCTCCAGGAGTTGGATTGCCGAGAGGCGCTGTTGGACGCAAACGGCATAGCGCCCGGTGCGACGAGCGTCCTCCGGAGAGCCCGGATGAGGTCGAGCTTGTTGACGAGGTGTGTAACGAGGTAGCTCACGCCGCTCATGAAAGCGCAGATGGCAAAGATTACCTTGGCAGGAGTGCCCCACCCGACCAAGGTGTTGGAGGTCCAGCTCAGGTACGACGCCCAGCTGCACAGACCCAGCTCCACGATGAACAGGAGCACGATCAGGAGGAGGAGACCCCCGACCGCCTTGCCGAATCCGCTCCCGCTGTCGCTGTTGTTGTTGTTGTTGTTGTTGTTGTTGTTGTTTCGATTCCCGTTCGTACGCCGGATGCCGCTGCCGCTGTCGTTGAAGCTGATGCTGGCGGTGTTCGTGTTGCTGTTGTTGTTGCTGTTGCTGTTGCTGTTGGTGCTGGTGCTGGTGCTGGTACCGGTGTCGTTTGTCGTGGTGGTGGTGGTGCTGCCGTTGCCGTCGTAGAAAGTGTCCTTCTTCTGGTTCCTGGTGGTCAGGTACGTGTAGAGTGCGGTGCCGATCATTGTTTTGTTGTTGACCGATGCGCTGGTAGACTACATTGATGCCTGCATTTTTTTCCGGCGAGGGGTGCCGGCCCACCTGTGCAGGTGTAAAGAGTTGACGGTGGAGGACTGTCACCTTCCACGCGCCCGACCCTGAACGTAGCCCGCGATGTCGGTCAGCTTGCTGACGCAGCAGCTCGCAGCCAGCGAGGCGGCGGAGTGCATGCAGGCGGTCCCCTCCCACGCTCCGGATGAGCTGGGAGAGACCGCGGCGACGAGGGTCGAGCGCCTGCGCACGGCCCAGGAGGCCGCGGGGTCGAAGGCCAGGGCGGACGTCGCGCGGGCGGAGGCGGACGTCGCGCGCAAGAACACGGAGCTCATGCGGGCCGAGCTGGGGGAGGAGAGGCGGGCCCGGCTGACGGCGGACTCGGCGAGGGCGGAGCTGCACGCCAAGCTGGAGGCGGCGCTTCTTGACGCGGCGTCCATGCGCGAAAACGCCGACGGCCTCGCAAGGCAGCTGGAGGCGGCCAAGGCGGGCGCGGCGATCCCGCCGCCGGCCCCTCCAGCCTCCGAGAGGAGGGAGAGGAGGGAGAGGAGGGGCAGGGGGACGTCCAAGCCGCGCCCCGTGTGCGCCCCCCATTGCTGCGTCATGTAGGCGACGTGCGGCGCGGCAGGCCACACAAAAACGTGAGGTTGTGTAAATTGCCGCTGCCCCGATGTACTCAGGTCTGGGCCCCGCTCAGCCTTCGTTCCTGCAGCAGCAGCAGCGGGCCTTCATGAACCCGGGCTTCTATGGCATGGACGCGGCGCAGCCCCAACCGCAAGCGCCGCCGCCGCCGCCGCAGCAGCAGCAGCAGCAGCAGCAGCAGCACTCCATCGATTCGACACACATGATCCACAGGATCCATCAGCTCGAGATGCGGGTGGGCATGCTAGAGCAGATGGGCACGATCCAGCATCAGGCGAACGAGGCGCTGCTCCGCCTCAACGCGATGCAGCAGGCGCAGCAGCAGGCGCAGTCTCAGGTGCAGGCGCAGGCGCAGCAGGCGCAGCAGCATGTGCAGGCTCAGGTGCATCAAGAGAGCGCGGTCTCGGCTCCGCGGCCCAAGGGTGCCAAGGGGGGTTCCGGAGAGGACGCCTACGGAGGCGAAGGCGGAGGCGACATGCCTGCCGAGGCGGAGGGTGATGCGCACAGCGCCCTGTCGCGGCAGCGGCGCGCGGTGGTGTGACGGCTCTCCACCTCTCCAAGCGCGAAAAAGACCTACAGCAGACACCAGCTAAATTGGCACGCCCTGCGGCCTGAGCCTTACGGGAGAGATCTCGTGCTGGCGTGTGGCAGCTTCTAGGCAGCTTCCGATGCCGAACACCCCGAACAGGTCGCCGTAGGGTGTGCCAAATTATGTGGTGCCCACTATAGCTGCGCTTGCTGTGGTCTCCCGAAGAAAGGGAGGTTATATATACAGGAAGCGGATGAGATGGGCGCCGGCGCGGGAGAAGGCGGAGCGCTCGGGAGTGCCGGCGAGCTGAACCTCGTCGGCGGCGCGTACGTGCCGCTGACGGAAGGCCCGGTCGTGCTCTCCGGGGTGGGCCGGGCGACGGACCGGGCGGCGCTGAGCGTGGAGCGGTGGGCCGACCGCGTGGGGGAGAAGCTGAAGATCGACAAGCTCGAGGCCGTCGGCAAGCGCGCGTGGGACGCCGTGCAGAACGGGACGGACGGCCTGGTGGCCCGGCTGGGGGGCAAGCGGCCGTCGATGCTGAACGAGGCGGGCGGCGTCGGGGCGGTCCTCCGCACGCTCGTGGTCCCGCTGATCCGCTGGGTCCCGCAGCCGGTGCTGCTCGTGCTGATGGTCGTGTGGTGCCTCGGCGTCGCGGTCGTCGCCTCGAGGCTCCGGGCGGCCGCGGTGCAGCGCAAGGCGGACGAGGAGGAGCTGGCGGGCGAGCTGCCGGCAGACATGGGGGGCGGCAAGGACAACAAGCCGTCCTGGCGCGGGTGGCGGCCGGGGCCTGAGATCATGTTCACGCTGAGCTACGGGGCCGCAACGGTCGTCGCCGCGACGGTCGTGGCCGTGGCCTTCGCGTTCCTCGTCGGCACGATCCCGACGGCCGCCCTGCTCGGGCTGCTGCTGTCGAGCTTCGGCGTGTGGGCGGCCGTCGTGTTCGACCGCATCATGCACGACGCCGACTCGGACGAGACCGTCCAGCGCGAGTCCGAGGTCGACGCGCTGCAGCGCAAGAACCTGTACCTCTACGGCATCACGGGCATCGTCATGGCCGTCGTCGTGCAGCTCATCCCCAAGACGTGCCCGCTGGTCCAGAAGAGGAAAGGGCAGCCGTCGGATGGGATGCCGCCCCCGGGGTCCCTCACCGCGATGGAAGAACCCAACGACAGTGCAGGCGCCGACAAGGTAGGGGACGACGGCGTCGAGGACATCTGGGCTGCGGAAGAAGAGGCAAAAGCAAAAGAGGACGACGCAACAGTGGTTCCTGCCGTCGAGGCGGCTCCCGGGCCTGCCGCAGCTGCCCCCGATCCATGAGCGGCCCGTGACATCCAATGCTTTCTGTTTTTTTGGGCGAGGGTTGTAGTGGTCCTTTTCGCAGTCTGCATCGGTGCACGGGATGGCGTTGTCGCTCTACCGCGGCGGCGGGCAGGTGATGGCCCTGGGGTCCGGCGGCGGGGGCGTCGGCGGCGTGCTCCCCTGGTCGGCGCGCGACGACCCGTTCCTCCACGGCATGGCGGGCCTGGGCGGCGCGTCGGCGTCGTCGAGCGCGCTCGTGGTGGTCGCGGCGGGGCCCGAGAACCAGATCAGCGTGGTCGACCTCCGGCGCCTGATGCGCGGGCGCGACGAGGCCAAGCGCAAGGCGTACGTCGCGGCGCTCGACCGGTGCTACGCGCGCGTGCGCCGCTGCGCGTCGGTCGGGAGGTCCGAGTGCACGTACGTGGTCCCGCGCGTGATCGTCGGCCTGCCGCTGTACGACCACCTGCGGTGCGCGGCGTACGTCGTGTCCAGCCTCCGGCGCAACGGGTTCGTCGTCGACGCGGTCGGGGCGGACGACCCCACGGTCGTGCTCGTCGGGTGGGCCGAGAGGGAGGGCGACGCGGCCGCCACGGCGCCGGAGGCGGCGGGGGACACGACCTCCTCGTCGGAGGAGGAGGACGTGGGGGGCGTGCGGAACGCGAAGGGCAAGGCGGGCGCGAGGCGGAGGGCCGCCGAGGCCGAGGAGGGAAGGAGGAAGGCGAAGGAGAAGAAGAAGAAGAAGGCGGGAAAGAAGGGAGGCGGGGGGGACCCCAGCGCAGAGTACGAACGCGAGTACGAGCGGATGCTGCACATGCGCTCTCACCAGCAGATGCTGCACGAGATGCATCAGACGCCTGCGATGCAGCAGCCGCCTATGCAGCAGCAGCAGCAGCAGCAGCAGCAGCAGCCCACGGTCCGGATGCTGGATATCGGGGACGGGGAGTCCTGGCCGCAGCGCCAGCACGCGCACCCCTCGTTCTTCCAGGAGCAGGAGATGGGGCCGTCGATGCTCGCCGTCGCCAGGTCGGCTCGAGAGGACGAGAGAGTGCTGGACCGCCCACCCTCGAGGCAGGCCTGGACTTCGGCGGCGCCGTCGCAGGCGTTCCCGGCCGTGGCGTCGTGGCACGGGTTCGAGGAGTCGCTCGGCGTGCTGAGGTCGCGCGGCGTCCCTCTTGCGTCCGCGTCGCGCCGCGGGCTCCCTGGGAACCAGCTGCAGCTGATGCCACCCCCGCCGCTCCAGGGAGGGTCGCAGCAGCAGCAGCAGCAGCAGCAGCAGAGGAGGCCCCTCAGCATCTCGGCGTTCCGGCCGAACACCCTGTTCCGGCTGAGCTGAAATTTGCAGTTGCTCTGCTGTAGCGGCCGGAGGAGGAGCATGTCCGCCCGATTTTCCCTGGCATCACTGTATTGAAGGGACCTCCACGGGTATAAGGCGGAGGCGCGGCGCAAGTGCTGAGGACAATGGACGGACGTGCGTGGACGCACCTTGCGAAGCGACACTACGGAGTGACGGCGGAGGATTGGGCCGCCGAGGCCGAGCTGGCGGCGCGCAGCACCGAGCCGCACGAGGACGCCGACGCGCGCAGATGGCTCGTCGAGATGGCCGCCGACGGGCTGTACGCGCCGCTGCCCGCGCTGGCGAAGGCCGCGCGGGCTTGGCCCATGCACCGCGTGGGCGGGGGAGGGGGAGAGGGAGGGGGGGGTGAAGGGGGGGTGGCAGGGGAATGGGAAGGGGCAGGGGAAGGGGGCGCGATCGGCGGCGGGGATGGGGAGCCCGCTCCCGCGCCCGCGCCCGCTCCGACGCTGACGCTGCTGGTCCTCGCGGCCGACCTCGCCGCCGCGCGCGCCGCGGCCGCGCTGCTGGAGCCCATCGCGCGCCGGACCGACACGCTGCTGCGCGACGCCGACGAGGGCGTGCGGCGGTCGCCCCCGCACGTGCGGCTGCTGTACGTCGACCTGCGCAGCCTGCGCCACCTGCCGAGCGAGCCGGGCGCGGCGCTGCTCCCGCAGCACGTCAACGGCGGCCTCGCGATGCCCGCGCAGCGGCCGAGCGTGCCGGTGCTCGTCTACCGCCGCGAGGACGCGCGCAAGGTCGCGGTGCACGAGCTCGTGCACGCGCACGGCCTCGACGCGGCGCTGCACGGGCACCCGTCCGCCGAGGCCGCGGCGGTGAGGGCGTTCGGCGTGCGCATGCACGGGGCGTTCACGCGCTCGGTCGGCCTCGGCGAGGCGTACGTCGAGGCGCTCGCGTGCTTCCTCTTCGCGGCCCACGCCGACCTGGGCGCGTCGCCCGGGCGCCGGAGCGGGACGGCGGCGCTCGAGCGCGCGTCCAAGAGGTCCGACGCCATCGCCCGGAGGGTCCTCGCCCACTTCGGGCGCCACGCGATGCTCGCGCAGCACGACTACCGTGTGGCCGTGGCGACGGGGCGGGCTCATCCGCCTTCGCTGCAGCAGCAGCTCCCCGTCCCGGTGCACGCGATCGTCGAGGGCACGCACGCGGTCGCCTACGTGCTCGCGCGCGCCGCGCTGATGAGGCCGAACGCGCTGCGCGACCTGCTGGGCACCTACCCGCCGGGCACGCCGCCGGCCGACGCCGCCGAGTTCTTCCACCGGGTCGCGCGGGCGGCCGCCGCGTGGGACGGGTCGCAAAAATCGCACGCATTGCAAGGGGGCGACAGCCTCGCCTTCGAGTAGGTACTCGATGTCCATCCAAACAGTGGATCTCGGCAACTCGGTGAAGCTGTCGATCCACGACGTCGCCGGCGACGGCAACTGCTTCTACCACGCGCTGGCCAACGCCCTCGCACGCTGCGTCCCGGGCCGCGCCCCCACAGGAGGCGCCGACCCCTTGAAACTCTCCGACCTCAACCCCCAGGGACTCAGGAGGGCAGTCGCTGCACGGTTGACCTCGCTGAACGATCCCAAGGACACTGTAGAGCAACAAATTAACGATCACATCGAACGATTCATCGAGGCTGCCATTATAGATCCAGAGAGATCTCAATCGCGCCCGCTGACGGCTTTCGACCGCTTTCCAGAAGCGGTGAAGGTTCCGTCTACTCTCCCTGAGGTCGCGGCGATCATGGGACAGGACAGAGTGTGGGCGACCGAACTCGACGCCATCGTGGTCGACTCGATTCTTTACGAATACGGGTACTACCTGGTGAAACTGAGGAGCCACTCCGACATCGGCGTCGACGGGGCGGGCGTCCGCTCCGCGATCGTCCGCGATTTCGAGGAATCGCCGCTGCTGCCCTTCCTGAAGGACAGGAGCGCTGTCCCCGACGTGCGAAGAGCGGCCCGTGCGATCATAATATTGAACGCCGGGAACGTGCACTTCAAGTGGTGCTCCATGCAGTTGACGCCCGGAGGCGTCGACTCGCCGGACGTGAACGTTGCCGAAGCGCTGGCCGCCCTCGGGCCGCTACGACCGACCGCGGACATGAAGTACGCATGCAATAATGGCACGGTCGGGTCCGCGTACGACTACGCTGCGACGACGTCCGCCCCGACCGCCGCCGGCGTCGCCGACGCGGCCGTTCGTGCGCTCTGCGAGAGCCCCCGCATGAAGGACGGACAAAGGTGCCTGGTCCAGGCGAAACGTTCGGCCGACAACAAACGTGTGGACGTGACGTACAGGAAGAAAGTGGCCGACGAGCCGCAGGTGCTGTTCTCCCACGAACAGATTCAGGGGCTCCTCGGCGCGGCGCAAGACGCGCCGGCCCACCTGATCGTGCAGTACATCGTGACGCTGGCAGCGGTGCTCTGCATCTCCCAGGACATGATGCGGCGTCAGCCGAAAAGCGAATTCCATGAGATGTGCAACACGTCACTCATCGGACCGTACCTCGACAGGGTGCACCTGCAGTACGGGGTCGACGAGCTGGTCCAGTTTCCTGCTTGCATGAAGGTCGAGAGCACGGACGCCTCGATCAAGATCACGCTCGACAAGACAAACGACTCGAACGACCCGCTCAGCATCACGGCGACGTTCGCGCAGTACCCGCACGTGCCCCGGCTCATGCTCTCGATGGTGCTGCTGAACTTCATGGCCGACGCGGCGCTCGAGAGGCTGCCCGGCGCGCCGCAGGTCACCCCGCCCGGTGCCGCTGGCTACTCCCGCACGCCCGAGTCGTGGAGGAAGCTCGTCGGCGAGCCGCGTCCAGCGACCACCCAGGCGGTTCCACAACCTGTTTTCGTGAACCCCGACGGGCGTACGCTGCTTGAGCTCTTTTTTTTTTGAAAAC
>SESB01000999.1_pt1 | contig 19464 bp, 19 predicted proteins | sample 3171441 | NCBI WGS metagenome assembly SESB01 (sample SAMN06051867, study PRJNA518727) | freshwater metagenome | biome: subpolar coniferous forest; feature: holomictic lake; material: water; isolation source: holomictic Lake 227, 6 m depth | place: Canada: near Kenora, Ontario | collected... | reverse complement strand
CTTGGCGCCGATACGGAACAGGGACGAACTGCGCTTCAACAATATTTTGGGCATTTTCAAACTCTCGCATTTATCAACAATCACGACCCGCCGCGCGCCTCGAGGACGCCAGGACTCAGGTCGTCTGGTGGGGTTGGCATGCCAACCCGTTCGCATCCGCGGCAATCAAATTTTTAGCGACGGCGAGTTGACTATAGCCCAATTCACAGGCCCGAATTGTCGATATGAAAACCCGGGAATACCCTCGGCAAACTTCCCTGAAAAACTTGATCTATGACAAAGGTCTTGCGAATATGGTATGCAAAATGGACCTCACGCGAAAGCAACAAGAAGCGTATGGAGGGGGTCCAGGGCAACCGGTCTTGACCGAGGGCAAGAAACCACCTTTTCATCCCGATTATTTGACGAGACAAAACGAAAGGCGAGCATGCCCAAGCATATATTCCGATTGGTATCCCTGATCCTTGGCCTGGCAGTGGTGGCGGTTCTTGCAAGACCGTTTCTCATTGCCGATTCCTTTTACCGCTTCGGCCACTACCGCGCCAACGCGGTGCCCGAAATAGCCGCCAAGGCGCCGGTGCTGCAAACCGCTCGTTACTGTCAGGCCTGCCACACGGAGCGCCACGCACAATGGTCGGCCGGCAGCCACAAATCGGTTACCTGCGAAGTCTGCCACGGCCCGGCCCAGGGGCACACCGACAAGAACAAGTTACCAGTCCCGAAGGACAGCGTGAAGCTGTGCACCCTGTGCCACGAAGCGATGCCGGGTCGGCCCAGCACACAACCGCAAATTGAGCTGGCCAAACATAACACCGGCAAGCAATGCGTCGTCTGCCATAACCCGCACACACCCAAGATTGTCGTTGCCACGATCAAGATCACAGGCAATGCGGCAGCGGGCAAAAAGCGCGCCGAAGACTGCGCTGGCTGCCATGGCGCCGATGGCAACAGCCCGAACGACACCTGGCCTAGCCTGGCAGGACAGAATGCGGCCTACCTGGCCCGCATCCTCGGAGCCTACAAGTCGGGTGACCAGAAGAACGAAATCATGAGCCCGTTGGCGCAAGACCTGAGTCCGGCCGATGTACAAGATCTCGCCGCCTATTACGGCAGCCTGAAATGCAAGGCGACGCCGCCTGCGGCAAAACCCATTGGCAACAGCGCAGCGGGCAAGGTGCTGGCAGAGAACTGCAGCGCCTGCCACGGTGAAACTGGTATCAGCACCAACCCGGCCTGGCCTTCAATTGCAGCGCAGAAACCAGGTTATCTGGTCAATGTGCTCAAGGCCTTCAAAGCCGGCCTGCGCAAGGATCCGATGATGGCCGGCGTGGCCAGGGGTCTGAGCGATGCCAACATGGCTGATCTGGCCGCCTTCTACGCTGCGCAGAGCTGCCAGCCTACCAAATAAGAGAGTGAAGACATGACCATGAACAAAGAAGATTCAAATCCAAGCGTGGCGGCACGACGCGCATTTCTGAGCAAGCTCGGCACAGCCGCAGGCTGTGCCGGTGCCGCTGTCGGCGCGGCGGCACTGGGTGTGCTGCCAGCCATGGCTGCCAAGCCCGAAACAGCGCCGCCCGGCGCCGCCGCATCGGGCGCGTCATTTCCGACCAAGGATTACGACTGGACCAAGCACCAGTGGGGTTTTGGCGTAGACGCTACCAAGTGCATTGGCTGCCTGCGATGCGTTGAAGCCTGCAAGAACGAGAACAGCGTTCCGAAAAATGCGCACCAGTTCCGCACCTGGGTTGAACGCTACGTTCACATCGAGGGCGACCCGGAAGTTCACATCGACAGCCAGTCAGACCCGGTGAACATCGCCGCCTCCGGCTCGGAAAAGGAATTCCGCTTTGCCAACCGCTACAAGGACCAGAAGGTGGAAAAGGCCTTCTTCGTCCCCAAACTGTGCAACCAGTGCACGCACCCGGCCTGCGTTCAGGTCTGCCCGACCGGCGCCACCTTCCGCACCGAAGACGGCGTCGTTCTGATCGACCCCACTTACTGCATCGGCTGCCGCTACTGCGTACAGGCCTGCCCCTACGGCGCGCGCTACTTCGACGAGGACCGTGGCGTTGCCGACAAATGCAACTGGTGTTACCACCGCATTACCAAGGGACTCAAGCCGGCCTGCGTTGAGGTTTGTCCGGTTGGCGCCCGTGTCTTTGGCGACCAGAAGGACAAGCAAAGCCCCATCAGCCTGTTCATACGCAACAACCGCGTACAGGTTCTGCGGCCCGAGACCGGCAATGCGCCGAATGTGTTTTACGTTGGCATCGACAAAGAGGTGAACTAGTGGAATCGATTATTCAATTCGCCCCTTTTACGGGCTGGGTCTATCCGAACGAAACCGTCTTCGAGTGGTCGGTTCTGATCGCCGTCTACCCCTACCTCACCGGTCTGGTGGCAGGGGCCTTCACGGTGTCGAGCCTGTACCAGGTGTTCGGCTTTGAGCGCCTCAAACCGGTGGCGCACATGGCGTTGCTGACTTCGCTGAGCTTCATGTTCTTTGTGCCGGTGCCGCTGCTGATGCACCTGGGTCACCCGGAGCGCGCCTTCAACTCGACGATCACGCCGCACCTTTCATCAGCGATGGCGATGTTTGGCTTCTTCGCCAGTTTCTATGTCGCCCTGCTGCTGCTTGAAGGCTGGTTTGCCTACCGTCCGTTCATCGTGCAACAGGCTCAAGCGAAAACCGGTTTGCTCGGGCGTTTTTACAAGCTGCTGACGCTGGGCTCCTATGACGTGTCCGAACACGCGATGCGTTACGACAGGAAGTGGATCTTCGCTTTGGCGGTGATCGGCATTCCGGCCGCGCACGGACTGCACGGCTACGTCGGCTTCATGTATGGCTCGCTCAAGTCACGCGAATGGTGGTCGTCCGACCTGATGCCGGTCATCTTCCTGTTCTCGGCCATCATCTCCGGCGTATCGCTGCTCGCCGTGCTCTACGTCCTATCGTGCAAGCTGCGCAAGATACCGGTCGATCTGGACTGCCTGAAAGGTCTGGCCTATACGATCTGGTCCTTCATAATGGTGGCGCTGGTGCTCGAAGCGCTGGAATTTGCCAACATCGTGTACAAGGGCCGCGAGGGCGTGGACATGATCATGCAGTACGTGACCGGCCCGCTGCTGCTACCGTATTTCATCCTGCAATTTGCCGTTGGCGCCATTACGCCGCTGATCGTTCTTTCCTACATGATCTGGCGCGGCACAACGGGGCGTGCCCTGGTCGTCGGCGTCACGGTCTGTGCCTGCCTGGTGCTGTTCTCGGTCTTCATGATGCGCTGGAACGTGGTCATCGGCGGCCAGGAAATCTCCAAGACTGGCAAAGGACTCTTGAGTTATCAACTACCTTTCCTCGGCAAGGAGGGCGGATTGGTCGCAGCGCTGTTGACGATAGCGCCGCTGGGCGTGTTGTTTGTGTTGACACGGCTGTTTCCGCCCTGGACCGAGCACGTGACCGACGCGCCGACATGACCGAACTCGCAACTACGCCGGTCTCCCGGCGTTTTGTTGCGAGGAAGGCTAGTCCATCAGGCCACAGTTGCGTGTTCTTTCTGGAGTCGGGTGCAAGTAGTAGTCACGTCGCCGCTCTTCCCAGACGAACTCTTGCAAATCGGGATCCATTGCGTTTCGGGAAGATACGATCCCGATCGGTTTGCCGTTCTCGACCACGGGCATATGCCGAAAGCCCTTATCGTGCATCAGCAGAAGCGCATGACCGTAAGTTTTGCCAGGACCCAGCGTCATCGGCTCAAGGGTCATGACCTGTCGCAACGATGTCTTTTCGGGATCGAGTCCTCGCGCAATCACGCGAAACACCGCATCTCTTTCAGTAAATATTCCAGTGAGGCTCCCGTCCTTGGTGACCAGGACGGCCCCCGCCTTCCTGGCCTTCATCAGTCTGCAAGCGTGAGCGACGCTCTCATCCGGTGAAGCGACAAGAAATTTCCTGTGCTCCATCACGTTTCGTAAGTTCTCATTGAACATAAGCGCCTCCTGCATTAAAAGTTAATTCCCCTGGATGGTAGGAAATGACACCGATAGGTCTTGCTGCAACAATCAGAAAATACAGATCACCCAATGAACGACGCCCTCGGCCATCCGGCACAAGGGCGGTCAAACTCTTGCGGTCACAAAACCTCGCTGACCCTTTCGGTCGGTGGGTCAGCAAGGTTTGCCGCTAAGGACGAGGCGACTTACTTCAACGACAAAATCCAGGCCGCCAATGTCTTCGCATCGGCCTCGCTAACGCCAGCGTTTGGCGGCATGGGATTGGTTCCGAAATTGCCGGTAGCGCCTTTGAGGATGGATGTGGCCAATTTGGCTTCGGCATCTTTTTGACCCGCGTATTTTTTCGCAACCGCTTGATAGCTCGGGCCTACTTTAGTCTTTTCAACGGCGTGGCATATCGTGCATTTTTTTGCTTTGGCGAGCGCCTCATCCGCAAATGCAGGCGAAGTAAAAGCGATGGCTGCGGCTGCGGCGATCAATGCAAAGTGAACAGGTTTCATGAGATATTCCTTGATTAAGGTTGGTGGGTTGATTGATTGATTGAATTCTATGCTTGGGGAACTTCGCTCGACTGCGTTGAAGCGGACCTGGGAATCTGTGGTTGCTCCAATTGTTTTGCCAGTGCCGTCATGCCGGCCATGGAGCCAAGGCCCATGGTTTCCACTGCGCTTGAAGGAACAATGACGATGGTGGAGTTCTGCCGCATGCCTTCGAGCAGGATGTTCATCCCCCGAAGTTGAAGTGCGACCGGATTGCCGGTGTAGGCTTTAGCAGACTCTTCAAAGACCCGGGAAACCTGGCGCTCCGAATCGGCCAGAATCACGCGGGCCTGGCGCTCCCGGTCCGCTTGCGCCTGCATGGACATCGCGTTTTGAAGGCCCTCTGGAATCTTGACATCGCGGATTTCAACCGACAGGGCCTTGATGCCCCAAGCTTCAGTTCTTTGGTCGATCATCTGGCAAAGATCGTGGTCAATCTTTTCCCGTCCCCTGAGCATCTCGGCAAGGTCGGTTCGGCCGATTACGTCGCGCAGCGCCGTCTGACTCGACCAAGCGATGGCGTGGCGGTAATTCTCAACTTCGATCGCTGCTTTTTTCGGATCAACAACGCGCCAAAAGAGGACAGCATCCACGTCCACCGGAACGCTGTCTTTGGTGAGTGTCTCTTCAGCATTGAAGGGGGTTGTAACCGTTCTCAGGTCGATCCAATAGGGAATGGTGTCGACAAAGGGAACAATATAGAACAAGCCCGGACCCTTCAAACCCTGGTATTTCCCAAGCCTGAGAACCACCGCCTTTTGCCATTGCCGTGCGACGCGCAAGGCGATGAGAAGCAAGACCGCGAAAGCGCAAACAACGCCGCCGACGATCACGCTCTGAAGCCCGATGCCCAACATGAGGCCAACGAGCAACACAACAACAAACACAACTATCGTTACAGGATGGATACCCATTACTTATCTCCTTAGACTACTCACTTTACTTTCACCCATTCAGTTTGTGGCTCATCCGATTTGGGTGCACTTGCAAAAACGTTCAAACTTCAGAATCCCAGTTCCTCGACCACGGCAACCAGATCCTCAAAACTGGCGGCTTCAAGCCTTTGCGCCAAAGCTTCCTTGTTCAATCCTTCGCTTTCGAATTCGGTCAGTCTCACCTCGAACGGCAGCTCGCGGATTTCCTGCGGGGCCACGAAGCCGAAGGCACAGACATGCGCGATGCAGTCACGCTCGGCCTGCGACAAGTCGAGGCCGCGATGACGCATGATCTCCAGGTAGCGCTCCGCCATGCGATTGATCTTTCCGCTGATCGCCAGCGTGTTGGTCAACTCCGCCGTCAGCAAAGCCAGCGGTGGGCCGAAATGAATTCTGGTGTTCGCAATCATGGCTTGACTCCGAGGGCTTGACCCGAATGACCAGCCCCCTGGCCCGCTTCTGTAGCTTGGACGTGCGGCGCGGGCACAGCCGAATCGGGTCGCAACATATTGTTGATGCGCTGCATGAACTGCATCACTCGCTCAACAAATCCAACTTCACCGGGCTGGGCCGCGCTGTGCTTGTCATGGCGCTCGTGGTCGGCATTGTCCAGACCCTTGGGTAACTCGGGTGCGCGTTCCGGTTCAAGCTGAGCAAAGCCCCTGTTCCGGGTGCCCTGCTGAACGTCATGCGGGTTGTGGCATTCGGTGCATACGAACCAGCGCTTCTTGCCATTGCTCGCCCATTCACCGATGCGCTTGCCGTGAATACCCTCACGCCACTTCCGGTAAACATCGCCATGGCACTTGCCGCACAATTTTTGCGGCTCATTGAAGCTGACCAGCTTGCCAAAGTTGTCATGCAGCTTATTGCGCGTGGTGGGGTGATGGCAATCCAGACACCATATGGCGCCACGCCCGTGCTGAAAATTCAGTGCGTCGGGAACGATATCGTCGTGCATCGTCAGCGCGCGCGGGTTCTTGTCTTTGGGCGGCGGCGGCGTGGTCCCGTTATGGCAGGCGACCCCACACAACGGCATCAGTTCGAGTTTGTCCTCACGCGGCTTGACGACGGCCACGCCGCCAGGGTGATCCCCGACCGTGGGCGACTCGCCCAGACTGACCGTTTCATCAAACGGGTCGCCCCACCACAGCACGGCGCCAGTCTTGGGCGAGCACTTCACGCTCGGCAGACCGTCCTTGAGCTTGTGCGGCGTTACTTCCGAAGCGTCTTTTCGGCTTTCAAAACAGGGCTTGTCTGCCGCCAGCACAGGTACTGCCGCCAGGCAGGCAATTACCAGAATCATGTTGCCGAACGAATAGTTGTTCATGGACGCTAGTTCGCTTTTACTCTACGCCGACGTGGCCTTAGACGCTCGGGCGGTTGCCGCGCCTTGTGCCGATACCCCCGTCCACTTTCGCGTCCGGGTCACTGGACCGCGCCCACGGTTCCATCCGGGCCGGCTCGAAGGTGGTTTGGTAAGGCGGGGCATCGTCGCTCATCACGCGCCATGGTTGGCTTGCACGCTTCACGTCCCCAAGCAGGACGCCGATGGAACCCTTCAACAGCACGGTGGCGATGAGCATACCCATGGCCCAATCACCCATCGTGATGAGAACTTCAATCAATGTCGGAACGTATTCGGTCACTTCACCGATGGGGGTTGGAATAAAACCCGGAACCACAGTTCCCATGCCCTTTTCGATCCAGATCCCGATGATGGCCAGCACACAGGCGAATGGCAGCAGTCCGTAATCTTTGCGCACACTGGGCGTCAGCAGCATGAAAAAAGCGACGAGGTTGAATACCAGAGAGGTCCAAAACCACGGCACCAGTTTGTTCAAGCCGTCGAGTCCGAACATCAAGTATTGCAAGCCCAGCGAGTGTTCGGTTACAGAATAAAGTTCGGTCACTATTTCAGACAGGGTCAAATACAGCGCGATGCCCAGGCAAAAGGTGACGATGGTTGAAAGCGTGTTGATGGCGGAATCTTCAATCCACAGCCGGGTATTTTTCCGGATGTACAAAAACAGCAGAATGATCAGCGACGGACCGGCTGCGAATGCCGTGGCGATGAAGCGGATCGGCATCATGCTGGTGTTCCACATCGGGCGCGCCGGCATGGTGCTCAGGAAAAACGCAGTGACGGTGTGAATGCTCAAGGCCCAAACAATCGAGATATAGATCAAGGGCATGTAGAACTTGCGGTTGACCTCAGTACCCATGTAGCGGGTGTACATGAAATAGAAGCCGCCGACCAGGTTGAGAATGAGATAGGTTGACAGCGTGAGGACGTCAAGCGCCAAGGCGGAACTTGGGATGTTGATGATGCCAAGCGGCGGCATCATGTGCCAGAGCCGCTCCGGGCGCCCCATGTGCGACAGGATAAAAAGATTGCACGCCATGACGGCCGAGACGGCAAGCATTTCACCCAGGACGGTGACATCATGCAAACCCTTGTGGTGATAGACATACGCCGGGAACACAATCGTGACCGCCCCGGCCGCCACACCCACCATAAAGACGAAGTTGGCAATGTACAAGCCATCCGTGACTTGATTGCTTAATCCGGTGACGATCAAACCTTCAGTGGCCTGCAGGTAGGTGCCGTACAACAAGGCCAGCACAAAGACCCCCAGAAACGCAAGCCAGGCGTAGAACTTGGGGCCACCTTTGATGACATAGGCAGCGAAGTCAACAACAAATCGAAGGATCGAACGTATCACTTCATTCCTTAGTCAAAGTAGTAGAAGAACTTTGGATAAGTGTTGAGTTCCGCCTTCAGCCGAAGAACATTCTTTTTGGCCAAAATTTGACTCACTTCGCTCTCGGGATCAAGAAGATTGCCAAACTTGCGCGCCCCTACCGGGCAAACTTCAACGCAAGCCGGATAGCGCCCCTGGCGGGTGCGCTGAACGCACCAGGTGCATTTCTCGACCACGCCGCGCATACGCGGACGGTTGCCCAGGTAATGCGTGACCGGGTTCATTTCTGCCTCGGGCAAATTCGGCGTGGTGAAGTTGAATCTGCGTGCCCAGTAGGGGCAGGCGTCGACGCACTGCTTGCAGCCAATGCACCAGTTGTAGTCAATCACCACAATGCCGTCCGGCTCGCGATAGGTCGTACGCACCGGGCAGACCTTGACGCAGGGCGGTTTTTCACATTGCATGCAGGCAATCGGCATGTAGAAGGCATCCTTCTCGGGGACCTTCTCGGGCTGATAGTGGTACTCACCTTCGAGCACCACGCCGGCCGGGCTGTAGGCATTGCCGCCCACCTGGATCCCCGCATCGCTGGGGTAACCTTTGTTCATCTTTTCCCGGGTGAATTCGCCTTTTTCCATTTTCAGGACTTGAATCCACTCAATTTCCTTGCCTTTGCGGGACTCATCACGGCGCGACTGGTTGTTTTCCTGCACACATGCCTTGACGCAACGGCGGCAACCGATGCATTTCTGGACATTGAGCGCATAGCCGAACAGCACTCCCACGGCAGCAGGCGTTCCATCGACCGTCACCTTTTTGTGGAATTCGGCTGAGTAGCGCTTTTCCAGGCGCGTACGGGCCTGCTGCTTCTCCGCCTCGGTCATCAAACGGTAGTTACCCTGAAACCACTCTGCCCAGGTGCTGTTGGCGGCTGCGTCGTCGGAATTGGTCAACAAGGCTGCCGTTCCCATCAGCGAGGTCACACTCAGTGTGGTGGCGGTGGCCGCCTTGGTCAGAAAGCCGCGCCGCGAGGCACTGGCTTTGCGTTCTGACTTTTCCACCGGCATCGACCGAGTTTCCAGTTGCGATGGCGACGCCTTGTCAGGATCGACGCGGGGCAATTCTTCTTTTTTTGGCACCATGTTTCCTGATTGGGCTCGGCGGTTAGGTTGTGGGAGCAGCGCCGCGGCGGGCGGCGCTTGTCATCAAGCCTGTTGGGAAAGTTTGACCATGTCCTGAAGGTCGCCGGTCCGGTTCTTGCCCAACCAATGCGAGAGGTCCCGGCTCGACAGCAGTGCTTGCACCTTGCCGTTTTCCACAACCGGCAGATGCCGGAACTGATTCTTGGTGACCAGGTCCATCGCAGCACCGACGGTCATTTGTGGCGAAGCGCAGCATGGATCTGTCGTCATGACCTCGACGACTCGGGTGTCACGCGGATCGCGGCCGGCCGCCAGCACGCGGCTCAGAGCATCGCGCTCGGTGAAGATGCCGACCAACTTTGCGCCGTCCATCACCATCAGGGCACCGATCTTCTGGCCGGCCATCTTGCGCACGCATTCGATGACCAGCGAATCGGCCTGCACGGTCTGCGTTGCATTGGTTTCATTATTGAGAACGCTTTGCAAAGTGTCTGCGCTCTTGTTGGGCAATTGCCGAAAGAACACAAAGGCGGCCATGACGATCATCGCCAGGACAAATGCGGACGGCACCGCTTTCCCAACGAAGCTCTGAACCTCTTCCAAATTGGCGGCAAGGGCCAAGGGGGAAATAAGTGCCAATCCGATAACGGTGGCTGATTTTTCAAGAATCTTATTCATCGCTAGTCTCCTTTGCGGAAGGGCTTATGTTGAACTTGCCTTGCAGCGGGTCCGCAGTCTCCAGTGCAATGCCTTGGACGCTATTGTTTAGAAAGCCCGGTCCCCAACCAACAGGCGATGGTCACGAATTAGCCGTGACCTTGGTCCTTTTTTTCATGGGACCAATATCCTCAGCAGTGCCAATTTCCACCCTGCGCCAGAGGTATTAGCTGATCGGCGCCTGCACAAAGTCCCAATGTCTGAACAGGGCAAAACGACCCTCTTTCGCAGGCTTGATGCCCTATACTGAACCGACCCAATTTGCCTCTACCACGATCCGGCAACCATCATGCGATCTTCGATTCGAATGAACCTGACCCGCTCTCTGCTGGCCGGCAGTTCTGCTGCCCTGCTGGTCGGGATGCTTGTGACGGGCATCTGGCTGAGCAGGGCAGCCGAGAAGAAATTGATCGATCATGAAAGCGCCTTGTACGCCCTCTATGTAGACAGCGTCCTGTCTGACCAGGCGCTGGCACTCACCGATGACGGTTTGCTGAGCGATGCCGACATGATTGCGCTGGACAAGCTGCTGCACGGGACGCGGCTTGCAGAGCGTATCGTCGTGTTCAAATTGTGGTCACGCGACGGGCGCGTCCTGTACAGCACGGATCTCACCCAGATTGGTCAGCGATCCGAGACCGGGCCCGCGCTTGCTGCCGCGTTTCGGGGCGAGACGCCATCGCGGATATTGACGCTCAAAGATGAAGATCCGCTGCGCCAGGCCGGGCACGGGTCGGAGCTCATTGAAATTTACGCACCGGTACATCAAGCGAAAACCGGATCAATCCCGACGGTTGCACAGATCCATCAGACGACCGATGTGCTGGACCAGGCCGTCGGTGCGGTCCGGCTGCAAAGCTGGATGCTGGTGATCGCGGTAGCGACAACCCTTTATCTGCTGCTGGCCGTCCTGATCAGGCGCGCAAGCAGCACCGTCGTCATTCAGAAGCAGCAACTGGAGGAGAAGGTTTCCCAGCTCACGAACAGGTTGGCGGAGAAGGGACAGGCGCTTGAGCGGATGACCCGGGCCGCAGGCGGTACGACGGCGCGCAATGAGCACCGGCTGCACCGCATTGCAATCGACCTGCACGATGGTCCGGTCCAGGGAATTGCGCTTGCGGCCATGCGCATGGAAGCATTGTCCAAGATGTGCAGTTCCTGCAATTCGGCGGCCGGCGAAAAATCCCCGGTGGCCGAGGAATTCGAGAAGCTTGAAAAAGCGCTGAATTCGGCGCAGGAAGACGTACGGTCTCTTTCCAAGGGGCTGCACCTGCCCAATACCGAGGAGCTGTCCCTGACCGACGTCGCGCGACGCGTGCTACGCGATTACAAGCGCTCCTCTGGCGTTGACGTCGAACTGACCCTCAACGACCTGCCGGATGAGGCTCCGCTGCCGGTCAAGATCACCTTGTTTCGTCTTCTGCAGGAATCGTTGGCAAATGGATACCGGCATGGCGGCGCTGTAAAGCAACACATTGTGCTGAGCGCCTCGAACAACAGGTTGCAGGTTTCAGTGCGCGACGACGGACGAGGCTTCGATCCGCAAACCGCGCAAACCGAGGGACACCTGGGCCTCGAAGGCATGCGCGAGCGCGTCGAACTGCTGGGAGGAACCTTCTACATATGGAGCGCTGTAGGTCAGGGAGCGGTGGTGCGAGCCGATATACCCTTGACCAGCGGCGAGGAGACATGACCGAACCGATCCGCATCGTTATCGCCGACGATCATCCGCTGTTTCGCGAGGGTGTTAGCCACTCGCTTGCCGCGGAGCCTGACATCGTCGTGGTCGGGCAGGCCGAGAGCGGCGAGGAAGCCCTGCGCCTGGCCATGGAGCACGCCCCGGATGTCGTGCTGCTCGACATCGGCATGCCCGGCTGGGGCGGGCTGGTAACGGTGGAGAAATTGTCGCAAGCCTGCCCTGCAACAAGGGTCGTGATGCTGACCGCTTTCGATGACGAGGACCGCTTGCTCGCCGCGTTCAAGAACGGCGCACGGGGCTACGTGGTGAAGGGCGTTGGGTCACACGATCTGGCCAACATCGTGCGCATGGTGGCCGCCGGGGACGTCTACGTTTCGCGCTCGCTTGCCGCCAGCTTGATGAGCGAACTGACGGGCAAACGCGCGCATGACCCGTTGAGCGAGTTGTCGGAGCGCGAGCGCAAGATCTTGAGTCTGGTGGCCGAAGGTCTTACCAATCGCCAGATCGGAGAGCGTGTTTTTCTAGCGGAAAAAACGGTCAAAAACCACATGACCAACATCTTGGGCAAGCTGTGCGTGCGAAGCCGTGTCGAAGCTGCCTTGCTCGCCACCCGGCAGAACGTGCGCAAATAGTCTCCTATTTCGCAGGAAGCTGTGTCGTGAATACTCAAGTGAACGTTGACCGGCGTTTGACTGTCGCCACGACAGCGCTACTTTTGATAATGGTGGCGCTTTGTTTCCTGTTTTTGCCAGCGGTAGTGCAAGCAGCGGGCGCCCAAGGGCGCGAGCGCGCTGGCAAGGAAATCGTGGCGGCGGTGTGTGCCACCTGTCACACAACCGGCGTCGACGGCGCCCCGAAGATTGGGGACAGCAAGGCGTGGGCGAAACTCACTTCGCAAAGCCTCACGAGCCTCGCTGAAGCTGCGCTCAAAGGCGTTCGCCGAATGCCTCCGCACGGCGGCAATCCTGATCTCACCGATACCGAAATCAGCCGCGCTATTGCCTACATGGTCAACCAATCAGGCGGTGACTGGATCGAGCCGGTCAGCAAGTTCGACTCTGCCTTGGAACGCGGCGGCGCGGAGGTCGTGCAGACTTACTGCGCCAGGTGCCACCAGGACGGTACAGCGGGCGCTCCCAGAATCGGTGACCGGACTGCATGGCTCCCACGGGTCAAACAAGGATTCGAGTTATTGGTCCGTTCCGCGATCAAGGGACACGGTGCGATGCCTTCGCGTGGCGATGCGACCAACCTCACCGACGCTGAAATTCGAGCCGCCATCGCCTATATGGTGAATGCCGACAGCGCCACGAAACGACGCTAGCACCGGGATGGCGCGTGCCGATACCGACCTTACCCGTTATCGAGCAGGCGCTCGCCGCGCACTTGTTCCACCTTCACCTCTTCGATCACTGCGGTGCGAGAGGCGTTGCGTGCCTGACCGCTCAACACCAGTTCGCGAAGCTGTGCAATCCGATCGCGATGGGACTTGGCGAGCGGCACCATGTCGCCCGCGGCGAGCAGCAGGTCGGCCGTCTCGATCTCGCGCTTGCCGTCCATGAACGCGGGGAACATCGCATCATTGACCACCGCCTCCAGTTCGGCCCCGACGAAGCCTTCGGTGGCACGCGCTATCTTTGGCAGGTCGAAGCGCAGCCGGCTCATCGTGATGCCCTTGCGCTCCAGGTGCACCTGCAAAATCTGCTCACGTTCCTGTTCAGTCGGCAGGTCGAGGAAGAAGACTTCGTTGAATCGCCCTTTGCGCAACAGTTCCGGCGGAAGCCGCTCAATCGAGTTTGCCGTGGCGAACACGAACACAGGCGCCCGCTTTTCCTGCATCCATGTGAGAAAGGTCGCCAGCACCCGGCTTGACGTACCGCTGTCGCCGCTGGACCCTGCGAAGGCCTTCTCGATTTCGTCCACCCACAGTACGCAGGGTGCGATCACCTCGGCGATTTGCATCGCCTCGCGGATATTCTTCTCGGAGGCACCAACCAGTCCGCCGAAAACCGCACCCATGTCAAGACGCAAAAGCGGCAGCTTCCACATGCCAGCGGCAACCTTGGCGCACAAACTCTTGCCGGTGCCCGGGATGCCGATCAGTGCCACGCCGCGCGGCGCGTCCAGGCCGTACTCGCGCGCCTCTTGCGCGAAAGCGAGCTGACGCTGTTCGAGCCATAGCTTGAGCGCATCCAGGCCGCCGACGCGTTCAGCGCTCTCAACGCGTGGATAGAGTTCGAGGGCACCGCTTTCGCGGATGATGGCGCGCTTTTCCGTCATGATGAGGTCGATGCAGCGCTCGTCGAGCTGACTGGCGCCGCTGGATACCACCGCCTTCTGAAACACCCAGCGTGCCTGGGTGCTGGTGAGTCCGAGGGCGGCCTCGACCAGCTTGGCGCGCAGCGCAGGCTTGACATCGCGCAGCACACCCGCATCACCAACTGTGCGCTCGATCAATGCGTCCATCTCCAGCGCATCAGGTTTGGCGAGTTCCAGCACCGGTACGTCGTGTTTCAGCTCCACCGGCAGACAGTGCTCAGGCGTGGTGATCACGATGTTCTTGCGTGGGGCACTTTCCGGCAAACGTGCGGCCAGGTTGCGAATGGCGCGCAGCACCTCTGGCCGTGCTTGCCACACCTGGTGAAAATCCTTGAGCACAAAAGTTGCACTTCCGGCAAAGTCGTCGATCATGCGCAGGATCGCGTCGGGCAGCGCCTCGCGCGCGGTATCGAAGGGATCCTTGGCGGGTCTGAGGCACTGGAACTGGTCTGCCACATCCCAGGTATACAGCCCTTCGCTCGGCGACCAGCCGGGCCCATTCGCCAGTTCGGCGAGTTCCTGCAGCACGCGTGATTCTTCGCTCGTGACGACATTGACGACCGCGATGCGCGCGTCGAAATGAAGCTTCAGCTCGTCTTTGAATGCCATGCGTTCTCCCTGTTCTGAGTGTCTACAGTTTGACGATCGGCAGGTCCCGCAGCGGCAAGCGCAACGTCTCTCCGCCCGAAAGCTGAACGTAGGATCGATTGCCCTTGTGCAGGTCCTTGAGCGAAAGCGTCAGCCGCCGATTCTCATCGACGCCGAAGCCCGCGATAAAGCGCCGCTCACCCACAGTACAGGGCGGATCGGCGTGGATAAATTCGCGGTCCACTGGATTGATTTCACGCAGAGAAACATCCTCGCGCCGGATGGTCTCGCGCCGCTGCAGTCGGCCGCCCGCGACTTCCCACACGTCCTGCGGTCGCAGCATCGCCGAGCGCTCCACCACCACCAGTCCAAGCCAGGTCGCACCATCGCAGGCCGCCTTCACGTACTTGGTCGAGATCGCCCCTTGCGTGGGATAGCGCGTCCCTCTGGGCACAACCGGGACCAGCACGTAGTCCTTCTTCGCCGGATCCCAGGCACGCAGGCAGTACTCGTGCACCAAGGTGAGATTCATATCTTCGCCGGCGTAGCGGCAGGCGCCCCGCGCAATCGCCTCAAACGGATCCTCGCAGTGCACCGTGCAGCCGGGAAACAAATTCGACACCACGCCGGCCACCCCCAGCAGCAAACTGGAGCCGCCGGCCATGAACACCGCTTTGACGTCAGACTTGTGCGTGCCGTACTTGTTCTGCGCGACATCTAGCGCACGCTCGACGGTGCGTGCAAGCAGCCGGTAAAGACTCAGACCGGACAGATCTGACCGAGCACTATCGAGCATGCGGCGCAGGCCCTCGGCGCCGAAGGTGTGGCTGATCAGTTGCTGAGTAATGTCATTGAATTGAGCGACTTCAACGCGGGTCTCGCCGCCGGAGAGCCGCACCTTGGCTTCCTCCACCCGGTGCAGCAATGCCGCTCCCACGTCGGCCATATCCTGGTCCGAGAGCTTCAAGCTTTCTTGCAACTCGGCGAGCATCCACTGGTCCACGAGTGAGCCGCCAATTTCCTCGCCCGCGCGCCCGAGCACATCACAGGGACGTGTGGTGTCGACTGCCAGGTCATGCGTCTTCACCACCGACACATCGAGCGTACCGCCGCCGAAGTCGATTACGACGTAGACCTCGCCCTCGCGAACGTGGGTGTCGTAGCCGAGGATGCAGGCGGTGGCCTCGTCGAGCATGTGCACCTTGCCGCGAAAGGTCTTCAGGACCGCTCCCTGCAACCAGTCTACGTAGTGATCGAAAGCCTCAACCGGCAGCGTGACCACGAGGTCTTCATCCGCCTGCAACCCGGCCGAGAGCAGCGAGCGGCTGATCAGGTCGTCGGCCGCCTGGCGCGGCGTAACCAGGTCGCCGTTGATACGGCGGGCGCGATTGTTGTTGCGCAGGATGTCGAGCTTCACCCACCGAAACGTACCCCGGTGGCTGGCGAGTCCGGCTTTCTCCACAGGCGCGCCGATGCTCAGCGCATTGCCTTCCCCGTAATGCACGAGTGAGGGAATGACAGCGGACGTGCGCTCATCTGCGGTGCCTGGCGCACGGTAGTGATAGGTCCGGCCGATCTCCTCGATGTGCAGCGTGTCGACACGCCTTGTGGCGGTATTCCAGCGTGCCAGCACCGTGTTGCAGGTGCCAAAGTCTATGGCCATGGTCATGACGCCTCCCTCACAAGGCGAAGCCCCAAGCCGCCGCCGCGGCTGCTGGGGTCGTACCAGCCGCGGTACGCAGCCCGGAAGAAGACCGGATCAGCGTAGCGCCAACTGCCACCGCGAAATACCCGGGACGTACCGCGCTTGGGCTCCCTGGGGCCGTCGTTCGGTGAACCCGTGTAATGGCTCTCGTCGTACCAGTCCGTGCACCATTCCCATACGTTGCCACTCTGGTTGTACGTTCCCCAGCCGCTGACCCCATTCGCATACCCATACACCACATTGGTCTGGTCGCTTCCCTTGTTCTTGTCGTTGCGGCACTTGGTCTCGTCCCATGCATTTCCCCACGGATACACGAGTCCGAGCGGCCCACGACAGGCACGTTCCCACTGCGTCTCGCTTGCCAGTTTGCAGCCCGCCCAGTTGGCATAGGCCAGGCTGTCATCCCATGAAACATCGGTCACCGGATAATCCGCCATTTCCTTCTCGTGGTGGCGTTGATTGTCCGGGGCACGGTGGCCGGTGGCCGCCATAAATCGCAAGTACTGCGCATTCGTCACCGCGTAGACCCCGATCCAGTAAGCCGGCAGTTCGACCCGGTGCCGCGGATCTTCATTCACATTTCCCGCGCCTTCGCCCTCGACCGAGCCCATTTCGAACGCCCCAGCCGGCACATGCACGAGGAAGGAGCCGTCCTTCGCGTTGACCACCAGCGGGTGCTCTACCCGGAACCGGCCCGGCTCGATCTGCCGCAGCATGCCAGAGCGCGAATCAATCATGTCGGGTGCTCCAGGCGCTGCGCCGTTGAGACGCGTCGCGATGCATCCGGGCCAAGCCTGTCCGCCACACTAGCTGACACCTGCAGTTCCATTGTTCACGTTTGTATTAGTGATGATGTTGATCGATTATGCCCGTGCGTCAGAAGCTCACATGCGGTGCGTCCTCGATCTCCACAGCGCCTCGATCAACAGTCTCGCTTCCTTCGTCAATCACGATCGCGCTGGCCACAAATACCCCCTGAAATGCGCCGAGGATCTCCAGAAAAGCGCGCGTGCGCGACCCGATCGGACTGCGTGCCTGAGCGAGAAGCCCGATGTGTCGCGCGTAGTCTTCCGGCATACCGTCAATCGGTGCAAGCAGAAGGGAAGCATCACCGGCGCAGGCGCTGACCCAGAACACGTGATCCTGCTGCGCTTGCTGGAAAAGTTCGGGCTCCAACAACCGTGCCACCAGCCGTTGCGGCCAGTGCTCACTGCTGGCCGCCTCATGCAGTCGCGCATCATCCACCAGTCCGCTCTCGCGTCCGAGGTAGAGACCCCGGGCTTTGCGCATTGGGTCGGGCGAGTCGAGATCGGAGAGAAGTTGCGCGTCGGAAGGGTTCTCCTGGCGCCACCACTCGAAGACATCCACCAGCCCGTCGGGCAGCGGCTCGGTACGCTCCACCTTGAAACTGCCCAGCGTGCGATAGGCAGCAAGTGCCCGCTCGACAGCGGCGCGCTGCTGCGTGCCGCCGGGTCGTCCTGCGCTGGAGGACCAGCGTTCGCACAGATCGACCACATCGAGAAGGCACAGCGAACGGGTTACTTCGAACAGCCCGTCTTCGTCGCCCACCAACTTCAGGTTCTCAACATTGCTCGCACTATCGGCGGTGCCGCTTGACAGGGCGCGGCGATAGTTCTCTAGAAGGCCGCGATCAGGGCTTGCACCGATCGTTCGGGCGATGCTCTCGCGAAAGGGTTCCGGCGCCATGTGGAACGCGTGAACCAGCAGCATGCCGTCCGAGTCATTGAGCTCGAAGTAACGCTCCAAGCTGCCGGTGACCAGCGCGTGCAGGGCTTCCAACGCAGGGCTGCTGGCCTGACGGGACTGTTCATCGATGAGTTTCTCCAACTCGATCGACTGACTTCGGATCCACGCTGCGTAGATACCATCGTTCGACGCTTCGTCATTAACAGGCAGGGAACGGGCGAACACCGCCACTGACTGCAGGATTTCAGGCGCAGCAGACGCAGTCGCGGCCGCAAGAACCGCTCGCACGAACCGCGCGTCCTGCGTGCGTCCGGATGGGCAGCCAAGATCGGCCACGATCTCTGCGAGTTCGGGGTCGGGGGCCTGCGCCCATTGGGCCCACAGGGCGGCGATCTTATTGTTATCGCGCAGCGGTAAAAGCTTGCGCAGGACGCTTCGAATTCGCCCGCGCTCAGGGTGTCCCTCACGCAGCGCCTGCGCCAGCGCAACCACGCCGGACGCGTCAGGTCTCTGTGCAAGTGCCTTGATAGCGGCGCGGCGACGAAATACGCCGACAAAAAGGGTTGTGTCGTAGAGTCGGCCTTTGGCCTCGTCCGTCGTCATGCGCACATCCGTGAGCTAACCAGCAAAACAGTTCCTCCTAATCGCGTCATATGAGAACAGGTGGCAATATCTGTCGCGCTCCACTGGGCAAGGGTTTGGCTTTTGCTCCACCGCCCACAGCCTCCGATGGGGAATTATCGCTGCTGCACACTCGAAATCCAGCGGTGAAAGTGCGATTGCAGAGTCAAAGCTCGACGATCTGGAATCCCGCGAGTCCACCGACTGCTTGATCCGTCAAAGTAGTTATTAGAGTTATCTGCACATCAGCCGTAACCGGGGTTATCGGGTCCACAACCCATAACAAAACAACTTGGGAGCAATCGCATGAAACGTATTCTTTTGGCATTAGCCGCAACAATCGCGATCTCAGCACCGACGCTGGCCGACGAGGCACTGGCCAAAGCCAAAAAGTGCAACACCTGCCACTCGATTGAGAAGACAAAGGTCGGACCGAGTTTCAAGGATCTGGCAAAAAAATACGCCGATCAAAAAGACGCCCCTGCAAAACTGGCCGACGAGATCATCCACGGCAAAGGCACGGCAATGCCGGCCAACCCACAAATCAGTGAAGCCGATGCCAAGACTTTGGTGGAATGGATTCTGTCATTGAAGTAAGTTAAGCCAGACAGTTCCCGTATACCGGTGCAGCGTTGCACTGGTGCGCTACGCGACCCAATAGCGCTTGCGGCGCCTGCATTTGATCCATGTCATGCCGGGGTCAGTCTCTACTAATCTCCCAAAAGTTGCAGTTAAACTCGCGCAACTTATATTGGAAGGTTACGTCATGCGTT
>SESB01000997.1_pt1 | contig 19486 bp, 15 predicted proteins | sample 3171441 | NCBI WGS metagenome assembly SESB01 (sample SAMN06051867, study PRJNA518727) | freshwater metagenome | biome: subpolar coniferous forest; feature: holomictic lake; material: water; isolation source: holomictic Lake 227, 6 m depth | place: Canada: near Kenora, Ontario | collected... | reverse complement strand
TTTTTTCGGTCATAGTAAAACTCATCTTTTTCTAGCACCAATTGCAAACCCGAAACCTCAACCATTCTCCGACGAGTATCACCGATTCCTGTCACTTCATAATGCGGCGTTTGAGGAATTTCCCGAAAAATCATCAAGCCACTTTCAACGGGACAATACTTGTGCAAATACTCCACGACTTTTTTTGCTGTCGAATCTTTTACCCCTGACACAAACACATTCGGACGCGGTTCAACAAACCACAATTTCATCCGCCCCCGCACCGCTGGGGGTAAATCATTGGCGATAACAACAATCATTTTTTCTTACCTCCAAGCATTTCTTCAATATCCAAACCGATTTTAGCCAGCAAATCCATTGCAATCACTCGTTTCCGAAAGCCACTGGACATCTTATGTTTGTTATAAACGCCCGCCATTTCAAGTGTCATCGCAAACGCCAAATCGATACAAAGTTCTTCTTTGTACAAATCCGCCATGTCATAAACGAAAGGCAACGGACTCCCTGAATGAATAAACCCAATGTGCGGTGAATAGCCCATGGCGTGAACGGCTGAACAGAGAATTCCGTACAACGCGGCATTTGCCGAAGTCAAAATCTGGTTGGTAATATCGCCCATTTCAAACTTCCCAGGTTCATACTTTCGTCCTTTCCAACCGACTTTGTATTGTTCAGCTTTCTGTCCATAAAGTTCACGGATACGATAACCTTCCATGCCTTTCAATTGTTCCAACGTTTTGTCTTTCACATCAGGTTCAGGAAAACGCCGTAAAAACATCCGTTTTGCCACGTCGAGTGATTTTTTCTCATCACACGCGATTTGCATTTGTCGGCGAAAATTTCGTGTGTCCGAAGTGGGTGAAATGCCCGCCGCATAAAATAGCAGACTGTCCTCGCCAACCCAGCAGACAGAACAATTCGCCGCCGCCAAAATCTTAATGGCTTCATGCGTCACAGACGTTCCTGGCCCAAGTAGCAAACAGTTAATCGTCGCTATTGGCAACCTAATAACGTTGCAATCGCTGTCAATCCACTTCACCGAACTGTCGTCAATTTCCAATCTTCCCCGTTCTAAATACAGAAAAGGATATTTATCTTTGACTTGCGGCAAAGTGTCTCGCGTTACTTTGATAATTAAACGGACAATATCGTGATCGTCGTTCATAAATCCTCCAAAAATTGATACAAAAAAGGAATTCAGAAATCTGAACTCCTTTTTTAAAACACCCCCACGAACGTGGGGGAAGATAAAACAACCTAATTTTTAAAGAACTACAAACGCTAAATAACAGTCACACGTCTATCGCGATAAATTTTTTTCTCACCAAAACAAAGTGGCACGTCATTCAGCGTCAGAACCTCGCCGTCATGCTCACCATCTAAAACTTTAAAATCGAGCAATAACGTTTTTTCGTCTGCAATCAGCAACGAACTTTCAATCGCATCCGCTTCGTTTTCAAAATTACCGCGATAAATCAAATCCGTCGGTACGCAAGACTTTCGCCCTAAAAATAAATCCCAAACAGGAGCTTGCAACGCTGCGGCAATCAAATCAGCTTTATCGCTTGGCACTTCCAAAACCACAGCAAAAGTCGCATCTTGCAAATAATAGCGATACGTCATTTTCGCGCCACCGCCGACCGCTTTTTTACCCTCAGCTGTTTTCGGAATTAACAATGTTGTCCACGGGTCTTTGTCATCATAGCCACTTCCCACCATGTGAAAATCACGCAACAACGCTTCACGGTCAACTTTTTCATCTTTGTGATTTTTTCGTACAAAAGACAAAACAGTTTGTTTCAACGGTGCAAATTCCGTTAATAATTCACGCTGCTCACCGCCCTGCCCCATCGCACAACACACCAAACCCATCACGCCCGATTTGGTTGGAAAATTTAGCGTGTCGCGTCGTCCGAATTTAGAATCATGCCCCCACGATTGCAGTGGAGCTTGTAACCACAGCAATAAATAACGAGACATATCAAAGCTCAACATGTGATTTCAACGCCGCAATCAAATCGTCGATACTGAAATCCTCGTCTTCGCCAAACGTGTAATCCGCGATTTTGCCAAACAATGAACCTGACAATTTTTCTTTTTTAGCGAGATAATCGCTTAACGCGCCAATACTGGGGTTTAAAAAACCTCCGTCTTTGGCTTTCACAGCCGTTTCAAAAGGCACTTGCAAACGTTGACCTTTTCGCACAAACACTTTGGCAAATTCCCATGGTGACGCGCCAGACATGGAATTTTGACGCGCACTCGGTACCGCGACAAATAACGCTTTCACAAAATTTTCCACCGCATCAGACAAACCGTCGCCCGCTAAGGAATCATAAAGTTGCCCCAAATTTAAACTGACGTAACGGTAATACGTTGCCGAATTAAATTCTAAACTTCCCATGTGCGCGGAACCTTGAGATTCTTGCAAATCATCCAGCGCGGTGAAAAATTCAATTTCTGAACTGACTTTATGCGTTGAAATCGCGTGCGAAAACGAGGCAGCGGCTTCAATGTTGAGTTCAGCCGCTTGCGCCACCATCCGCCCAAAAAGTGCAATGTCCAAACCATCAACCGCCGGATTCAAGACTTTTTTCGCTAGCTTTTGAATATCTTTATCTTTAATTTTCGTCGCATCGAATTCTTGTTCGTGAGCGAATTTAGCAAACGCCGCCGCTTCGCCTTCGGTGAAAAAGTGCAACGTATCTTTAGAAAAAGAAGCCGCCACCGCATCACCACAATCCTTTGCTTGTTCTTCAGTTGCACCCAATTCCACACACGCTTTGCCAACATAATCCGCGATTTTTTTGCTACGAATGGCGAGCTTTACGCCAAAATCGTGCATCGCCAATCGTACAAAACGCTTCCAGCACTGTGAACTAACACGAGCGCGTGGAACGCCACCAACGGCGCATGATTTCGGCGCACCAACATCATCCCTGTTCAAACAAGTGACTGGAAATGACTGCAAAATGTGAAACTCGATGATTTGACCTTTGAAAATATTATTGTTCATTTGAAATCCTTAAAAAATTGAAAAAGTGAATGTGATTTTAATCTTTCGCCCCCTTTGAAGGGGGCAGCCTGAAAGGCTGGGGGGATGTGCTTTAAATCGGAACAACTTGAAGCAAGCCACACCCAAAACTTCGCCCACGTCCGATACCATTTTGAAAACTTTGCACAAAATTTTCTTTATCCGTCACCGTCAAACGTCCCAAAATTCGTGCTTGCCCTTGCGTGACTTCGCGCCCCGTTTTTTCGGTGAATTTTTTAACGACAATGTCTTCGACTTCCAAATGTGCCGAACTAACTTCAAAACCCCATTGCGGAGCTTTTTCGATAAACCAACGGGCGATTTCTTCTCGTTTTCGTAACGGAATGATTTTGCGACTTGCGCTGTCACGTTGTGTAGGATTCACCACGACTTCAAAACGATATTGCGAATAATCCAAAAAGCTATCCGCGATTTTTCTAATCGACACTTCGCCATGAATCGGCGCATTCGGTTGGCGATTCGATAACATCAAAATCCGCCGTCCGTGAAAATCACCGCCTTTATCTGCGTATAAAATACCGCTAGAAATGCTTTGTTCTTTTTCAGATTCGGTACGAACGTCGTCAAACAAATCATAAACCACGCGGTGCAACGAATAAGCATCGGTAATTTTCAAGGCTTTCACATCGGCACGACTTAAATGTAAAACGCTGGCAATCATGCGTTTTCCTCAATGGAATAATGACGGTAAAAATTTTGCGCCCACTGTGATTTAACGCGCTGATTGTTAAAATGAAAATTGCGTAAATCTTGTAGCAACGAAATGTAATCCAATTGAATACCTGCTTTTGAACCGATCAAACTAAACAACGGACGCAGAACGCGACACGCTTCTTCAACCGTTTCGCACGCTAACAAACGACGCAATTTTGCTTTTGCTTGGTCATTTTTATTACCGTCTTCATAACACCGCGCAAGAGCTTCACCTATTTTCACTGCGCCGTTTTGCTCCACTTTCGCTTTCGCCATTGCCGATGCAACGGTGGCATAAGGCAAACGCTCATAATCTTTTTCAATATCGATAAAACGCGCCAGATATTCCCAACTTTGGTATTCCGTTGCAGGATTGTCGGCACGTTTCAAAGCCGCCGCGCAACCGTTATCTTTTTGCGTGATGTCGATAATGAACTTCACAAATTGTTCATTTTTACTCGGTTTGGTGATTTCACTCATGCTTCAGCCTCTTGTGGTTTGGTGTCTTTTAGATATTTACCCAAATTCGGTAAATTTTCTGCCCATGCGTCCAATTGTCTCGACGTATCCTGGGGGCAATAGCGGTTGTAAGCGGTGTTGGCAAAATGGGCGAAGGTTTTGCGTAAGGCTTTTGTTTCGTTTTCACCTTCGCCGCAGGCATAAACTAAATTTTGAAATCGTCGCTCGCACAATTGCCAAAATAAATGCGAGGCTTGTGCAGCTTCATTTTTACCTTCGGATTTTTGGCTTTTATAAAAGCCCATCGTTGCGCCGTAGACAATTTTGGCGAGTTGTTCGAGGTCAGCCATTTCGAGTTTTAAACGGGTGTACCAAACACTTCCAAAATCTGCTGGATTTAGAAAAGTAATCGATTCGACAAAATCATCTGAACCAGAAACATATTGCTCACCGGCATTACTGCTCACCCGCAAACCGCCTGACCATACGCCAATTTTTGGCAGTGATACATCGCCAATTCGTTCTAAACCTAATCGAATGTGATGACAGCTAAAACCATTACCATTCACCTCCATAAAACTCAACATTGCCGTCAGAAAACGCCACGGTCTACGTTCGGTATCGACCCACAACACTTTTGCATCTTTTCCTGAAAAATTCGCCGCAACGCTAGGATCTATCTTGCCTTCTTTGTAGCTCAAATGCGCGATGCCTTCAGAATAATGCAAGCCCGATTCGTTCAATAAACAAAAACGCGACAACGGAATTAAACGCCCCATCAAACTGTTTTGTAATTGTTGGGCAACGTCGCAATTTTCACCGTCGGGCATTTGCTCCCACGGCGCAACGCCTAACCCTTCGGAATAAGGAAAATCGGCAATTTGTTCCTGTGTGAATAGGTTTAGCCAGAGCGTTTGCAATAACGTTTCACCTTGCAGAAAATTATGCAGAAAGCCCATAAATCCTAATGATGTGCCTGCTTTTCCTGTTGTACCTTTGCCATTATCTTTAGTTTTACCCAAGTAACCTGCTGATAAAACGGTATCGTTATCGGTTTTTTTGCCACCCAAACCAAAGCCCATAAGTTGAATAATCAACATGGTTTTATCAGCGTCACTGAGTTCGGATTCTGTTTGAATGGAATTTAAAACGGTGGTATTGCCGGTGGCGATTTCGGGCAAAACTGCGCCGATACTTTGTGTGGCGGCTTGAGCGATTTGTGGCATTTGTAAAAACGGTTTTTCGCCATAAAGCCAAAAGTCATCGTAATGTTCAGTTAAATAATCTAAACATTTTGCAGCTAAACCGTCTGCACCTAATTTTGTCCATTCGTCTTCATCTTCAGGTGTGCAAGCGGCTTGGGAAATGGCGAGTAAAAGTTTTGTAATGGCAATTTTTTGGACGGGATTACCACCTAATGCACGGTAATCGGTTTCGGTGAAAATTTGTTTGAGACTGACACGCCCTACGTCAGCAATGGGAATCCAGTCTTCATCGACTAGGTTGTAACGATTTTTTATCATCAAATTGCCTTTAGGTTAGTTTAAATATTTTTTAAGAGTATGTCTCATTCTTTGCATTCTCAAATAAGTGCCAACATAAAGCAACACAAATTTTAAAAGGTGAGTAATAATTACCCACCTTCTAAAGACACCCCCACGTGTGTGGGGAAGATTTAAACACTACCTCATTTTAAGACTAGGTCTCAGAAACACCTCCACGTATGTGGAGAAATCGCTTTTTTGAAAAGCGGGCGGATATTTTGTAACAAACTATTAGGTTCATTCAAGTTAAATTTTTAATTCGATAACCCAAACGCTCATCGTAACTCAGTTGATAATTGTCCAATGCTGTACCCCCTGCCAAACCTCGAACTTCGCCACTTTCATCCACAATCGCTACACGCAACAAACTATTTTCATCGCTACGACTTCCCAAATAAATAAACTCTTCTAACCAAGAAAGTTCCTTCGTGGAAACCGCTTGCGGCGCGTTATAACTAACAACGTGAACAACATTTTTCAGCAACGTTGCCGCCAATTCGCGCCACAATTTTTTGTCTTTTGCTTTCACGCCACGCGGTAAATCAACTTTTTCACCGTTCAAAAACGTAATTTCGGTTGCCTCGTTCCCCGTTTGATAATCACGCAAAAGCAAAACTTGAACGCTATCTTGTTCGCTGTAACGGGTACTAAAACTTTCAGGCAGCGTCGTTCCAGCTTTGGACATACTAAACAACGCCAATGATTTCAGTTTCGCGCAATGCTCCGTCAATTTCGATTTGTAACGTTGCATTTCGGCTTGCTCAACCCGTTCAACATAAGTCGCTTCAATCAATTCACGGATTTGCGACGGTAAAATCACACTTTCCAACTCATGCCACACTTCTAAACTTCGGCACAAAACGTACGGCGCGTAGACTTTCGAGCTTTTACCAAACAAATCATAATTTTCAATCGCTGCATTCAAATCAGGAACTAAAAGCCACGCTTCACGTTTTGCCGAATTAGGGCGTTGATTTTCATGTCGCCATAATCGTCCGATGCGTTGCAAAAGCATATCGGTTGGCGCGAAACGACTGACTAAAAAATCCGCATCAATATCGAGTGATTGCTCTAAAACTTGTGTGCCAACAAGGATGCGTCCTTTCGCTTGTCGCGCCATCGCATTGTCTTTGCCGTACAATTCAACCCAATAATTTTCGTTTGTTTCGCGGTCAATTTTCAAAAAGCGCGAATGCAATAAACCGCATTCAATCGGTAAATCCATTGCAGATAATTTTGTGAAAATGGCTTGTGCTTCGGCAACCGTGTTTTCAATCCACAAAATTTGTTGCCCGTCTTCGGCACGTTTTACCGCTTCATCGATTGCATCGTCATCGTTTTGGCAACCATAGATTCCAACAGTTTTTGACTGCAACGCTTCGACCGTCAATTCGTGGAGTTCGCCCTTATTTGGATTGGCGGAAATCAGCGGATAACTATTTTCTTGAACCGTTTGCGCGAGTAATTTTCCGCGCCGCTCTTTTGTTAACGTCGCACTCAAAATAATTACGGTGCAATGTAATTCGCGCAAGGCGTTCACTAATTCGTCGAGCAATTCACCCGTGTAAGCATCGTAAGAATGCACTTCGTCTAAAATCACTACTTTTCCAGCCAGTCCAAAGGTTCTGACAAAACCATGCCGCACATTCATCACCGCCATTAACGCTTGATCAATTGTGCCAACGGCGAATGGCGCAAGTAATTTACGTTTTCGGTCATCAAACCATGAACCAGTTGGATTTCCTTCAACGCCAAGTTCGGTTTGTTTTAACCAAGCGTTTCCATGCGCCAATAACGCTTCACGATGAAGGCTATCAATTGGGATAATTTTTTCTAAAAACTGATTCACGCGCTGATGAATTTTGTCGGAAGTGAGTTGTGTCGGTAACGCAAAATAAATACCCGTGGCTTTTTGTGTTACAAGCAATTGATACGCGGCATACAACGCGGCTTCAGTTTTTCCTAAACCCATGGGAGCTTCTAAAATATAAACACCAGCTTGATTGGTATTCTGAAAAAAAGTGGTTTGATAATCGCGCGGATGAAAATTGAAAATATCGAAAAACGTTAAATCGGGGATGATTTGAGGTTGCACAAAGCCCGCATTGTCTAAGGCTTGTTGAATAAAGGGTCGCCAATCGTCAGCAGGATTATTAAATAACGACGACGAACCAATCCAATCTGAAACGGTGGTTAAACCTGCCAAAATACGGGCGTGTTCGGCACTGTTTACTTTGGGAAATTCACAATCAAGCAGCCGTTTAAGTTCAGCCACTAATTCTTCGCGTCGTTGTTGCCAAGCGACATCACCGAATACTTCCGCTTCGGCATTAAGCCCGGACAAATTCGGTGAAAAGCCATGATGTTGTCCCAAAATTTCGGGAATATATTTTCCTGCTTTCAGTCTTTTTGCGGTTGCTTGGCTCACGCCTGCATGACCGCCCCACGTTTTTTCTAATTTAGAATCGATATTTTTTAACTCAGGAATCCGCTCATTTAAAGCATCATGAATTTTTTTTTGAAACGTTGGACTGACTTTGCCAATGTCGTGGCACGCTGCGATAAGTTCGGAACCGCTAGGAAACAAATCATTTTTTAACCAATCTGGCATTCGAGCAATCAATTCACGCGCCACTTCGCCCACGATTTGGCAATGATTTAAAACGTTGCGACCTTTTTGTTTTTCATCATAAGTCTTTGCAAGACATTCGGTTAATGGAAGAACCATTTATTTTCCTTTTTTTGTGATTACTACAGCACTACGAATCTATAACAAAACGGATAACCATATTGCCATCTAAATTTACTTCTTTTAGTGAAGACTTATTATTTGATATAGAAAAACAGACTTTTATAAGAATTTTTTGACAAAAAAACAGGCATTCTTACTTCAGCGAATTATTGGGTGGTTTGTAGTATTTGCACGGCTTGTAGGACTATAAATTGTGTGGGAATGACGAGGTTCCGCGTCACTTCGCCAACACGGAGGGAGATTTACTCACCGTCGCAGTGGCGGTTTTGATGGGGTGGTCGAGAGGTACACAAGGTCTAATTTGTTGTTGATTGCACCCATTTTGAGGTATGTTTTTCTTTTACATCATTCATAGTAATTTATATCAAAATGTAGTCATTTATGACCTTCAAAAAAACGATTTTTTACTATTTCCTCTTTCTCAAAAAACCTTTTCGGCGTTGCGTGCATTTTGCGTGCATTTAATGATCAAAATGCAACGCAATTTGATCACCGCGTCGCCGATAATTACTCACTCCGCGAATTAACGCATTGCTGTAAGCGCACATGATTACTGGTAATCGCCAATACAATAACCGTATTTTTAGTCGTTAATCCACATTGTTTAATGACCGTTTCAAAATACGCGCTGTGGTCTTTATTTCGATAAAAATGAAAAAACAAAAGCTAGCTTAATCGCCTTTTTTAGCCAGTAAAAACGGTATTATTCGATGGTGTTATGCGTAAATTCGATAAGAAATTATCTTGCAATTATGCGGTTATTTGAAATACCATTAGAAATGTCATGTTTTTTAACTAACTATTAAATAGTCCTACTATTAACGCTTACTAACCAAGGTGAATTTATGAAAAATTTTAGAGTAAATGCTTTTTTAACGGTGGCTGTGTCCGTATTTTGTTTTTCTGTTAACGCTGAAGAAGTTGATGTCGATGGCGCGAAAGCCTTAGCCAAACAAAATAACTGTTTCAGATGTCACGGCGTTGATAAAGATAAAGATGGACCCGCCTGGAATAAAATTGCCGCAAAATTTAAAGCTGATCCGAAAGGCGAAGAAAAAATTTTGCATCACTTGAGTTCGGGAGAAATGGCGAAATTTCCTGATGGGCATGAAGAAGCTCATACGATTTTGAAATCTGATGACGCGAAACAAACCAAGAATTTAGTTGATTGGATTCTTTCTCTTTAATATTATTTTTCATGTCTAAAAAGACTGATTGATGCTTTGTGTTGCGTGTTGTGCGCGGCTTTTAAACCGTTGGAATTACAGCTTATGAAAATTTTAATTACGATTATTATGTTATGCGGGTTCATGACTTCGCCAGCTTACGCTGCGAATGTGTTGCCAAGTGATAAACAGTCCAATCTTAAACCGGCGCAAGCGATAGACAGAGATGCTGTTTGTACACGTTGTCATGATGAAACCGAAAACAAACCGATACTTTCTATTTATCAAACGGCTCACGGTAATAAAGCGGACTCACGCACGCCGTCGTGCCAATCGTGTCACGGTGAAAGCGACGCGCATATCAAAGGCGACCCACAACAAAAAGTAAGACCGCGTCCCGATGTTACCTTTGCTGAAAAATCACAAACGTATCCCGCATCGCCACCAGAAGCCAGAAATAGCCAGTGTATTTCGTGCCACGAAAGCGGTTTGCGTATGCACTGGACAGGCAGCCAACATCAAAGCCAAGGTGTCGCGTGTAATTCTTGTCACACTGTTCACACGCCTCGTGACAAAGTGTTAGCAAAAACAACGCAACCAGACGTTTGTTTTACTTGCCATAAAAGTCAACGCGCTGAATCGCATTTATTTTCTACCCACCCGATTCAAGCCGGAAAAACAGCGTGTTCCGATTGCCATAATCCTCACGGTTCAACTGGGCCAAAATTGTTAATTAAAAATTCGACTAATGAAACGTGTTACACCTGTCATGCCGAAAAACGCGGTCCATTTTTGTGGGAACATTCGCCCGTTTTTGATGATTGTACCAATTGCCACACCCCGCACGGTTCTAACAACTCACCATTATTGAAAACACGCGCTCCGTGGTTGTGCCAAGAATGCCATACCGCTGATCACGCTAATGCAGTTGATAGCGGTGCCAACTTAATCGGTGCTGATGTAACAACCGTCAACGGTAATCAATCTGCGGGAAATTTAAATCCGCGAGCGCAAGCGAATGGGCGTGCTTGTTTGAGTTGTCATTCCATGATTCATGGTTCTAATCATCCCGCTGGTGCGAAATTTAATCGATAAAATTAGGAGGACGATATTATGAACAACAAACACGTTCGTTTTTTTGTGTACAAAACAATCGCGTTAACAATGGGTGCTATTTTTTCTTCATTTGCCGTAGCGGCAGATAAAGAAACAGAATCAGAAATAACCGAATTGACCAAACCCAAAAGTACCGTGGAATTGGGCGTAGGAGGTGTGACGGATACGTCATGGAAATTCGGTCAATACAATGGCTTGAATGACAGTGGCGCGTACGGCATTGGTAATTTCGATATTCGTGGTGGTGGAGCTTACGACAGTGACGACGCGACTCGCTGGCAAGTTACCGGCAAAAACATTGGGTTAGACACACGCAGTTTTACCGGCGAATATAAGAATCAAGGCAACTACAAACTCAATTTTGGTTACGACGAATTGCAGGTGAATCGCAACGATAGTTATCAAACGCCTTATTTAGGTTCTGGTGGCGCAAATTTAGCCTTGCCAAATGATTGGTTGTCTCCTAAAACGGCTAATAATATGCGAACCTTGCCGTTAAGTGATTTGCCTGATTTTCACACCGTGAACATGGAAACGACACGCAAAAAAATTGATGGCGGTTTTAGTTATTTTTTAACACCCGAATGGGAAGCGCAAGCTAGCACGCGCCATGAAGATAAAAATGGTTTACAAACTCTGGGTGCGCCCATTGTCGCGGCACGTTCGATTATTTTACCGAATCCCATTTCTCAATCGACCGACCAAATTAACGCCAGCATGAAATACACCGGCGAGAAAGGGTTTGGTCAATTTGCGTATTATGGCTCGTTATTTCATAACGACATTAACGGCGTTTCGTTTCAAAATCCGTTTTTTACCGCTGGTCAACCGAATTTTGGACGTATCAGCAGCGCACCCGATAACCAATTTCATCAGTTTAATTTGACCGGCGGATATAATTTCAGTTCCGATACGAAGCTGGTTGCCAACGGTTCGTATGCGCGAAACTGGCAAACTCAATCGTTTTTACCTTACAACACCGCCGTCGATGGTGGCGGCGTATTGCCAACGTCAAATCTGAATGGCGATGTCGAAACCAAAGCGGTGAATTTGAAATTAACGCACAAGGTAAATAGTGATTTAAATTTAGCGTCGTCTTATAAATTCGACGAACGCGATAATAATACGCCCATCAATTTGTACAACTTCGCTGATGTCGATAGTGTCATTCCCGCTGGAACTTCACCGACTAATTATCGTAGCAATACGCCGTACAGCAAGCGCATCAATCAAGGTAATTTAGATGCCAATTATTCGTTCGCGAAAGGTCATTGGTTAAAGGCGGGCTACGAAATCCAAAACATTGATCGCTGGTGTAACGGCACTTGGATTTCTTGTGTAGACACCGGCACCACGCTTGAAAATACAGGGAAAATTGATTATCGCGGCAGTTTTCTGGACAAATTCAACGGCAAACTCGGCTACGCTTATTCGCACCGTACCGCCGATAATTACAATCAAGATAACGCAGCGTGGGCATCGTATCCCGCTACGGCTGGCAACATGGCACTTTATAATCTAATTACCCAATCAGGATTACCTGCGTGGGGTGCGTTTTCGCCTTATGCTAATACGCCAACGGCTTTGTTTCCTAATAATAATCCTGCCACTTCTGTTGGCGGTAACATGGCTAACAATTCAATGGATATGAATGGTCTTGGGCGATTCAATACCTCAAACCGTGAACGCCAAAAAGTGCATTCGTATTTAGATTATCAAGTGAATAACAAATTGTCGTTGGGCGTGGGCAGTGATTTCCGTTACGACGAATATCCTGATTCGAGTTCTGGGCTACAGTCTTCGAGAAATTGGGGAACGAATTTTGATACGAATTACAACTTTGATGAAGATACCAGTGTTCAAGTATTTTATTCTTACCAAAATATTCTTTCTAAAACAGCAGGAATGTCCTACGGTGCAAATTCCAATTCCAGCACCGCTAGCATTGGTGGCGTAGCGACTCCTGCAACGCTTTCTGGTGGCTGTGTTCCTACTGTTCAAGCGATGAACAATAGCGCGAAAACGGATCCTTGCCGTAATTGGTTTACGAATATGAACGACAACATCGACACGGTGGGTTTGGGCGTAAAACACAAAGGATTTTTCGGCGGTAAATTAGATATGAACGGTGATTTTGTTTATAGTTTTGCTCGAACACTGATTGGTGTGGATGGCGGAAGTTATACACAAGTAACGGGGCAGCCTGCATATTACTACACTCGTGCCGCTGATATGCCAACGGTTAAAACGCAAACATTCCAATTTAAATTAGATGCGAAATATATTATCAACAAACCTTCTGCGATTCATTTGACTTATATGTATCAGCATTTGTTTAGCAGTGATTATATTTACACTGGAATGCAGCCAGCGGGTACGCCACAAGGCGTGGTACCAACGTCTGAACAATCACCGACTTATTCTATCCATGCGGTAGGGTTGTCTTATATGTACAATTTTTGAGGCACAACTATGATTGAAGCGAGAGATGATGTAACGCTGGGGAAATTGTCGTTGACCTACCGCGTATTGTTTACCAGTTTTTTGTTGGTAATTGGTTTGGGTTTGATGATGGCGGGAGCGCAAATTATGCTGACTCACGGCATGGCAGATGGCAAACCTGGTTTATCCATGAACGATATTGTCTACAGTTATTACGGTAATCGGTCAGGTTCTAAATTGGAATCAGCTCTCACGGGTAAAATGAAAGCGAAAGCGGGCGATGATGTGAAATTCACCATGATTCAATGGGTGCGCGATGGTGCATCTGCGGCTGAATGGGAAAAAGTAGGACCTTTATTTGAAAAAAATTGCGCTTCTTGTCATGACGAGGAATCAGGATTGCCCCAAGTGGCAAAACTCGACGTTGCTAGAAGTTTAGCAGAAACCGATCACGGTGCGAGCGTTGCTTCACTGACGCGCGTTTCTCACATTCACTTATTTGGAATTAGTTTTATTTTTCTGTTTGTTGGCTGGATTTTCGGCATGGCGGAATTTAATCAATTTTGGAAATTGATTATAATTTCAACGCCGTTTGCGTTTTTAGTGTTGGATGTTGCTTCTTGGTGGCTGACTAAATTTTATCCCGCTTGTGCATGGTTCACCATGATTGGCGGCTTTGGTTATAGCGTCGCCGCGATGGTGATGTTTGCTACCTGTTTTGCACAAATGTGGTTGCCTCGTTGGACAAAAAAATAAACGCGCAAAAAAAAGCTCAACAATCGTTTAAAAATAGGCGATTGTTGAGCTGAGAGGCTTAGGAATGGCGCAATGAGAAAATCTGTAATTATTTACCGGCTGCAACGATTTGATCAAAAATGCCGTCGTCCGAAAAGTGCTTTTTCTGTGTCGCATTCCAACCACCGAAATCTTTATCAATCGTCACTAATTCAATTTTTGGAAATTGTTTGGCGTATTTCGCGGCAACTTCAGGGTCAGTCGGGCGGTAGAAGTTTTTAGCGACAATTTCTTGCCCTTCTTTGCTATACAAATGCGTTAAGTATTCGGTGGCCACTTCAGTTGTGCCGTGTTTTCGCGCCACATCTTCAACTACGGCGACGGGTGGCTCGGTCAAAATACTCAAAGAGGGCGCGACAATTTGATATTTATCTGCACCAAATTGTTTTAACACCAAAAATGCCTCGTTTTCCCAAGTAATCAACACGTCACCAATTTCACGTTCGGCAAATGTCGTGGTTGAACCGCGTGCGCCGGTGTCTAAAACCGCTGCATTTTTAAATAATTTTGTGACAAAGGCTTTTGCTGCCGCTTCGTCATTATTGTTATGTTTCAACGCATACGCCCACGCACCCAAATAATTCCAACGTGCGCCGCCCGATGTTTTAGGGTTCGGCGTAACAATACTGACGTTTGGTTTGATTAAATCGTTCCAATCTTTAATGCCGAGCGGATTGCCTTTTCGTACTAAAAATACAATTGTCGAGGTGTACGGCGAACTATTGTGTGGCAAAAGCGTCTGCCAATTTTCCGGAATCAATTTGCGTTGTTGATACAGTTGATCCACATCGTAACCCACGGCAAGCGTCACCACATCTGCTTCCAAACCTTCTAAAACCGCACGAGTTTGTTTGCCGCCGCCACCGTGTGATTGATTCACCGTAACATTATCGCCTGTTTTAGCTTTCCAGTATTTTGCAAACGCCTCGTTATATTCTTTGTACAATTCGCGCGTCGGGTCATAAGACACATTCAGCAAATTCACATCTGCTGCATTTACATTTGATAAAGCGGCAATCGTTAATGCCGCTGATAAAACTAACTGTTTAAAATTTTTCACGATTCAAATTCCTTCAGATAAAACGATTAAAACGATAATTGAAAGCGGGTGGCGAACACTTGTTCAGTCGGACGACTGCCGCCTTTTGCCGCACCACCATCAAACGATACTTGCTCATAATCGGCACGAATCAGAGCGTTATTATTGAGATACCAGTTTGCGCCAACTGTCCACGCGCGGGCTTGATTTGCTGATTTATTGGAATCAATAAACTCGAACGTATCGTTATCAACGTCCAGTTGACTGTAACGCGCTGCCAGTTGTAACGCCCCCCATTTTCCATCTAATGGACTGAATGGAGTAATCGGTTTAATACCGCCGAAGCTATTATCTTCACCTGTTACAACATACGAACCCAAAACTTGCCACGCGGTATTTGTTTGTTTGATAGTTTTCACATTGTTTGATAGATGCTGTGTTGAAACCACATATTCCGCCATTGCGCCAAAAGGTCCTGAATACCAATAGGCTTGCGGATAAACACGAGTGCTTTCACCGTTCGCAAACACGATACTTCCAGCGGTTAATGTTTTGGTGTAATCCAAATAAGGATTTCGTCCAATCGGCGTTTGTAATTGCTTGAGCGGTTGATTTGCACTGGTTGGTTTTGCGTAACTTCCTGCCACACCTAATCCGAAACCTTCTAACCAAGAATAACCTGTGTGTTGAAACGGATGTGCAAAGACACGACCGACAAATTCTTTATTGTCGTCGGTATCTTTCGCATTATTATTGGCACTGCCATCATCGCCCGCGCCATTAAATACGCCGAATTGATAAGTCAGTTGGTTTTTCGTATCAATGGGGCCCACCACTTTTTCAGCTGTGTGTCCCGTTAAATCAAATGCACCGTGTAACTGCACACCAACGTCCCGATTGCTGGCTAAATAGGTCGGAAAAGCCCGTTCTAAAAATGTGCCGTCCGAATCGCCTTGTAAGCGTTCCAAACTTAACGCGGGTTTGAATTTACCGACCAATAAACTAGCAGCGGGATGATACGCATAATCCAAATAAGCGTCCGGCAAAATATTTCCGCTGGCGGCAAAATCGGGCATAATTTTGAACGCTATATCTTTGAATACATAACCTTCAAGCCACACCCGCGCTTGTTTTAAATCAAAACTATCGGTTAAACCGCTGCTGTCTTCGGAATAGGTACGATTATCTGCTTGCACCGCGCCACGAATTCGGACTTGATGTTTTTTGTCCGCCGAAGAAATTTTAAAACCCCCTTCGCCTGCTTCAAGAATCGGGGCTTTTTTCGCATTAGCATCGACAACTTCTTCCTGAACTTCTAGTTTTCGTTGTAACAAATGCACGTCGTTGGATAATTTTTTGATTTCTGGTGCCGCCTGAACCGTATTAGCGACAGGTTGCTTCAACGTCGTTGCTGCATCTAGTTTTTCCAAACGACTTTCTAAGTCACGAATGCGCCGTTCCAAGGCTTCGGTTTTGGTTAATTCCGCGTGATTTGCCGCTTGAACATTCGGCACACTTAGTAACGCCACATAAATCGCGCTAGACAAGAGCGTTAGTTTAAAATTTTTCATAATTGTGAACCCCCAATAATATTTTTGATTTTTGCAACTTATACAACATGTTTTTGTTTTTATGCAACAATATTAAAAAAAGTCAGCCGCTTTTGAAAATGGTATTTTTAGATATGAATATCGAAAAAATAGATTTCATCGATTGTTTTAATGCAACGATTAAATCAATCGGCGATTTCAAAATCTAATTTTTCGATACCGCTATCGAATATCATCGTTTTATTTCTCCGAAAAATTTCTTTACCATTCTAATTAACGCAACAAACACAAGGCAAAAAAATCATGAGCCAAAGTCGCATCATGCCAGGGTTTCGCCCAACAGTTAGTTTTACGGTGTTTTATTTAAGTTTGGTGGTGTTGATTCCGCTCAGTACGTTGGTTTTCAAAAGTTTTGAATTAAATTTCGACGATTATGTAAACATCATTACGCATAAACGTGTGGTGGCGGCGTTTCGGGTCAGTTTCACCACCGCTTTGGGTGCGGCAGTGATTGCTAGTTTTTTTGGCTTTATCGTAGCGTGGGTTTTGACACGCTATTCTTTTGCGGGCAAACGCTTTTTTCACGCGATTATTGATTTGCCGTTTGCGCTACCGACCGCCGTTGCAGGCATTGTACTGGCAACCATTTTTCAACCAAGCGGTTTTTTGGGCAAATTTCTCAAACAAAATTTCGATTTGCAAATTGGTTTCAAACCGGCTGGCATTGTGGTTGCACTTATTTTTATCAGCATTCCGTTTGTGGTGCGAACGGTTGAACCTGTGTTGCAAGAATTTGATTCGCGCATGGAAGAAGCGGCTTCAAGTTTAGGCGCGTCGCGCTGGCAAGTTTTCACCAAAATCATTTTCCCCAACATTTTTCCCGCGTTATTAACGGGTTTTGCGTTGTCATTTGCACGCGGCGTGGGCGAATACGGTTCGGTTATTTTTATCGCAGGCAATTTGCCTTACGTTTCCGAAATTGTGCCATTGTTAATTATCACGAAATTGGAACAATACGATATGCCTGGCGCGACGGCGATTGCGCTCACAATGTTGGTGATTTCGTTTTTGCTGTTGTTGATGATTAACCTGCTGCAACATTGGGTTCGCAAACGTTCAGGACAACTTTAGGAATTATTATGAGTGCAGCTATTTCGACACGGGTTCATCAATCGACTTTAGACGACGCAAATTGGGTGCGCTGGAGTTTAATTACGATTGCGCTGGGATTTGTGGTTTTATTTTTATGCGTGCCATTGGTTTTGGTGATTATTCAAGCGTTTTCAAAAGGATTTGGCGCGTATTTTTCAGCGTTGAGCCAACCCGATATGCAAGCCGCCATGCGTTTAACGTTATTGACGGCGTTAATTACCGTACCATTGAATACCGTTTTTGGTGTCGCGGCGGCGTGGGCAATTACGCGTTTTGAATTTCGCGGAAAAGATTTGTTGATTACGCTGATTGATTTACCGTTTTCCGTTTCGCCCGTGATTTCAGGCTTGATTTTTGTGTTGATGTTTGGCGCACAAGGTTGGTTCGGAAGTTGGTTTGTGGAACACGATATTAAAATTATTTTCGCAGTCCCTGGCATTGTGTTGGCGACGTTGTTTATTACCTTTCCTTTTGTGGCGCGGCAATTGATTCCGTTGATGCAAGAAATGGGCAGCGAAGAAGAGGAAGCCGCGTTGTCATTGGGCGCAAGCGGTTGGAAAACATTTTTTCTGATTACGTTACCGAATATAAAATGGGCGTTGTTGTACGGCGTTTTGTTATGTAATGCCCGCGCAATGGGTGAATTTGGCGCGGTGTCCGTGGTTTCGGGACACATTCGCGGCATGACCAACACCTTGCCACTTCATGTCGAAGTCAGTTACAACGAATACGATACGGTTTCAGCCTTTGCGGGCGCGTCGATTTTGGCGGGATTAGCGATTGTGACGTTGATTTTGAAAACGCTTTTGGAATGGAAACAACGAACCAATCAAGCCACTGTTTAAAAACAAACCACCCACTTTTTTGATAATCAATTTTCAAGCAACAAACCCGCTGAATCACTCCAACGGGTTAATAGGAAATAATAATTTAAACTCCGTACTGTGATTCAATTTACTTTGATTCGATTTAACCAAAATATGCCCACCTGCTTGATGCACTAAACCACTCACAGACGATAAGCCTAATCCGGTACCTTCGCCTTGTGGTTTGGTAGTGAAAAACGGATCGAAAAGACGACTCATAATCTTCGGTTCAATGCCAGTACCGTTATCCGCCATACTTAATTGAATCAAATCGCCTTCAATAACGGACGCGCACGCAACACAATAGGTTTTCATATTAGTCACATTTTTTAACGAAACAGTAATAACGCCGCCGCATTCTTTCATCGCATCACGCGCATTGACGGCTAAATTCGTTAAGATTTGGTGAAAATCAATCATGTCTATGAAAATAATTTCGTCACACTCGAACACGGTTTCAAATTTGATTCGATTGGTTAACGCAGGACGTAACAACTCTAACGCCTCGTTAATTACTGTTTGCGTAGGTTGCACGTTTATTTTTTTAATACCATCATTTTCTTGGCGACAATACGTCAGCATTTTGTCGATTAACACCGCCGCTCGTTTGCCCGCTAAATCGATTTGTTTGGCGTTATTTTCAATATTTTTCCTCAATGATTCATTCTCAACATCCTCACTATCCATTTTATTTATTTCGTTGTAACCCATTATACACATCAAGATATTATTAAAATCGTGAGCAATTCCTGAAGTCAATCGTCCAATGCTTTCCAGCTTTTGCATGTGATTCACTTGGTTCTGTAACAATTTGTTTTTAGTGTAAAAATCATCCAGTTCGTCCGCTCGTTTTTCTT
>SESB01000994.1_pt1 | contig 19546 bp, 27 predicted proteins | sample 3171441 | NCBI WGS metagenome assembly SESB01 (sample SAMN06051867, study PRJNA518727) | freshwater metagenome | biome: subpolar coniferous forest; feature: holomictic lake; material: water; isolation source: holomictic Lake 227, 6 m depth | place: Canada: near Kenora, Ontario | collected... | reverse complement strand
CGGGGAATCTCTACCTCTCCTACAACAGCCTGACGAGTGCGGATGTTGACGCCCTATTTATCGCGCTGGCCGCAACCGTCACCGAAGGCGGCGGAACTATTCAGGTGCAATCTCAAAACACGGGGCCTGCCGCGCCGACTGAGGCGAGCGATGCAGCACGGACATATCTTTCCGGGCTCGGAATTTCCCTTATCACGGACTAAAAATCATGAAACTGATCCACGACTCTGAAGCTGTAATCGCGTTGGTGACTGATGATGCCAACGTGCAGACAACGAAAACGGTGTTCTCTGGCACGAAAGACGAGTGCCAGGCGGAAGCCGCACGGCTGAACCTGATCGACCCGCACAACGTGTTCCGCGTTGTCACCGCGCCGGTACCGACCGCAGCCCCAAGCCGCCCGACCCCTCCCGGTGTTCCCTTGTCAAAGTATGCGTTTCTGACGCGGTTTACCTCGGCGGAGCGGATCGCGGCGCAGGCGTCGGCTGATCCTGTGGTTCAGGATTTCCTGAATCTGCTCAACGTGGCGCAGAATGTCAGCTTGAGCGACCCGAATACCATCGCAGGCGTGAACTACATCGAGAAGGTGGGGATCATCGCGGCGGGACGGGCGGCGGTGATTTTGGCTGCATGACTTCTTTAATCGGAAGAGGTCTGCGAGCGCCTCCTCCGGTTCAAACCAAGCTCGCCTCAGACGGTGCCAAAGCGTGAGGCTCCCGCCGATCTGAGTAAACAGGAGCGCGACGCACAAAAACACTATGGCACTCGTTAAAACTCCCGAATCCCAGGCTGCGGAATACGTCAACCGCGTGGCGTCCCAATTCGCAGGCATGGGCAAACAGCTTTCCGGCATGATCGAAAAAGGCATCGCCGCCAACGCGAACGCAGGAGCGCCCGCCGTAACATCGGATCAGCTTAAGGCGCAGTTCGGTGAAGGTGGGCTTGCTACGGTGAACGTCATCATTGCGGCACTTGCCCAGACCGACATCACCAAGCTCAACGCCGCGCTTACCGCGCTGGCCTGATATTCCGTTCCTAAACTCCAACCAGCCTGAACCTTTTTATGATCCAACGCATTTTCGAGTCCTTCAACGCCGAGTGTGTCAGTAGGGGATGGATTGCGTCCTCGGTTGGAGTTGCTACGAGCGTAGCCGTGAGCGTGTCGGACGTTGAGATCATACTGAAACTTGCCGTGCTGGTAGCGACCCTCGTGACATTGATCCTTACGGCCGTGTTGCAGGTGCGCGCCCTCTTGAACCATGAAAAACCAGACAAATCAAGTTAGAGGATACGTCATCGGCGCGGCGTGCGCATTGGCGCTGATGACGGGGTGCTCGACCATGCGCACTCAAACCCCGACGGTCTCCACCGCCATGGTATCGAATCATGTGGAGCGTGCGGCGGCATATGCCGACTCGGCTGCGGCATCCGTCACCAAGAGCGCGACCAGCGCGGCCAAGGCGCGCGAGGCGATCCAAGCAGCGCAGCGGGACGTTCAGGACATCAAGGACAACCATAACGTCGTCGAATCCCTCCAGAGTCATCTCGCATTGGCCCAGCAGGTCAACGAGGACACGCAGGCGGCGGCGGAAACGGCCAAGGCGGAGTTGAAACAAGCCCGCGCCGAAAGCGATCAAACCGCCACGGCGCTCGTGGATTTACAGCACAACGCCGATGCGCTGGCCAAGCAGGAAGCGCAGGCAGTCAAAGACAAGGATTTCGCGGTGCAGCGCCAGGGAGAAATTCAGAAGGACCGGGATAAGATCGCCGGTCGGCTCAATACCCTTGCGTGGGTTCTGGCGCTCGTGGCCGGATTGCTTGCGTGGTCGCTCCTCTCTCACTGGACGCGCAGCTTGGACACCATTGCCCCGGCGTGGGCGATTGGCGGGCCCATCATCGGAGGGCTCTTTGTGGGCGGAGCCGTCTTCAGCTATTTGAGGTATTTTTTATGAAAAACATCCCGTTCATCTCCTACATCCGTCGGTATTGGATTCTCCTCATCGTCTTCGCTGTGGCGCTGGTCGCGGCGATGAGTCACCTGTTTGACATCATCGGCACGCTGGTCTATCTGCCGGTACTCGCCGTCGGTGCCGTCCTTGTGTCCTTGCTGATACGGCATCTGTTCTTCTCACAAACCCTCGATGCGGATGTCCATAGCGGGGATTTTGTAAAATGGTGGCAGACTATGGAGCCTTGCAGTCGGGTCGTTCTCAATCTCGCGGCCATGGGCATCCTGTTTCTGGGGGTCTGCTATATCGCTGCCGCCCTCATCAAATGACCTGGTTCCGCACCAAGTCAGCCCGGGCGGTTGCTTGGGTGCTCGGATGGCTGATCATCGGGGCATTTTGCTCCATGCTCCATGCCGAAGTTCCAGACCAAGCAGGTCGGTGGCAGTCTGCGGAGATTCGGCCCCAGGCAAGGATGCGGGTGGATAAGGCGGTATTCCTTTACCAGCGAACGGCCAGCCGCTACCAACGCATTGAGCGCCTGCGAAACCCCGGCGCACCGGCCCCGGTCTTGTTTTGCCTTCACCTGCGCGAGAGCGGAGCGGACTTCACGTGCCATCCCCACGAGGGAAGCCCGTTGACACACCGGACGCGCGACGTGCCGAAAGGGCGCATCCCGGCCCCGGCACAACCTCCCTTCACGTGGGAGCAAAGCGCCGAGGACGCCTATTACGTTTGCGACCGGCTGGACCTTCCGAACTGGCGCAACCTATCGGTCGCTCTGCAATCCATTGAGTCGTTCAACGGCACCGGATACCAGCGATTTCACCCGACTATTCCTTCTCCCTACCTCTGGGCGGGGACCACGGTCTATAGCCGGGGGAAGTACGTGAACGACGGTCGTTTCGACCCTCTGGCCGTGGACGCTCAACTAGGGTGCGCTGTAGTCCTGAAGCGGATGCAGGAACTCGGGATGCAATTACCATTCGACGGGGATTGACGCCATGAGCAGCGCCTATGCCATCGCGCTTCACGTCGCCTGCATTCTTCGCAGGCCTTGGAAGCTGAAGGCGGCGCGGTTCCATCTTGTCGGAATCGGGCGCAAACTCTTTCGATTTACTCGGTAGGCCGGGATTCTCATAATACACCTCAGTGACGTGTTGACAGTGACTCGGTGTCTCCTTACACCCCGTCAATGAGTCGCCCAAACACACAAGAGGCGGTTGCAACATGTAAATGCGGGTGCGGAGAAATACCGAACAAGGGGCGGGAATTTATATGGGGTCACCAACAGAAGACCAACGCAAAAGCACCCCGGCATAAGCAGTTGCCACGCAGGATCGGCAGGCGGGATCACAGGCCCGACGGGTTGTTGGATGCGTCCAAGATCAACCAATGGCTCGGCGAGCGGGAAAAGGGACGGCTGAAAGTGGACCGACCCGACAGCCACGCCAGGGCGGTACGCAACCAGAAGCTCCGCAAAAAAAGGGAAAGCTGCACGCGGAGATGGCTGGCATGGGCAAAAAAACATCGTCGGCAATGGAACGAATACAGGAGACGATTGCGTGAGCGGAAAAGGGCGCAAACCAAGCAGCCATCAGCTTTCGTGAGCGAAAGCGTTTATACCACTATCAGGGGTGTATAACACCGCGTTGCTGATAAGATGGCGCTTGACTTTCACGGCGTCGTTCTCAACGGGGCGATTGCATGGAAACAACCACGCAGGGCCAACAGCCCGCGACAGAAACCGCAACGGCGCAAGTCCAGGAAAACCCGGATGTTGCGAATAACCCTATCGAACTGCCGCTTGATCCGGCTGAAATCGCTGCCGCTCTCGCCAAAACGAAAGAGACAACGACCGACCAGACGGCAGGCGAGGAAGAAGATAAGAAAAAGCCCAACGTTGAGGGGACATCCACCACCGAGGAAGAAACGCCCGGTGAACAAGTGGTTGAAGACCCCGACGCCGACTTAGTAATCGAAGGCGAGCAGGAAACGCCCGTAAAGCGCATCCTTCCGAATCGCATCTCCACCGTTCAATTCAACGACGTCGAGAAAGAGGCTATTGCCCTTCGGCGGGAATTGAAGGAATCCGGGGATGATGTTTCGCTCAAGGAGGCAATCGAGATTGTTGAACATCGCAGGGCTCAAAAGCCCGCGGTTGAACAACAGCAGGAACAGCATCAGGAAACCCAAACGCAGGAGACGGACGCCCTTGGGGCACTTACCACCAAACGCGCTGAGTTAATGCAGCAGCGTCGGCAAGTGGCCGAGGTTGATCCGTTCGACCCGGCGCTGGTTGACCTGGACACGCAACTCGAAGCTGTTCGTGACGACATTGCCGAGACGCGGGCCTTCAATAAGCTCCAACAGCAACAGCAGCAGGAACAAGCTGCCAGAGGGAAAGAGAAGGTCATCAACGCGCGGGAGGACATCAAACAGCAAGCGCTGTCTGTCTACCCTTCTGCTGGAGATGACAAATCGCCCCTTGGCCGCGAAGTCGCCAAAGTCATTGCTGAGATGTCTGACCCATCGCACCCGGACCACGCGGTTCTGTTTGCGACCAAAGCCCCGAAGTTGGTGATTGACGAGGCGGTCGAGCGCATTGCCGACCGTGTGTCAAAAGCCCGCGGCGTGACTCGTGAGCAGGTCATCGCATCGTTGAGAGCCAAGCCTACCGAATCTTCTTCTACGTCTGCCGTCCAGACGACCCAGACGACGACCCGGCCAGCAGTTCGACCCGTGTCAGGAGCCCGTCAAACGGACCCGGCGCAGAAAACTTTAACCGGACAGGAACTTTTAGACGAAGTGGGATTTGATCCCAAAAAAATCGCCGCAGCACAAAAAGCATTGTTGGGCAAAACCGACAGTGACGCTTGGGTGGTTCGATAGTCGAAAAGCTCTGGTTCCGAAAATTCACCATCAACAACTCCGAAAGGAACCAACTCACTTGAAAACTCTCAAATACATCTGGCTGCTTTGTGCGGCCGTCTTCTCCACCGCTGGTAACCGCGCCTTGGGCGTGAGTTACAACGTCATCAACGCTACCGCCGTCTCCGATCTTGTCGCCCAAAACGCCAAGATTCAGGAGGAACTGTGGGTCCGTGGAATCATCTTTGGAGCGGACACGCTCTACAATGACAACCCGCTGGCCGACGGTTTCACCGAAGTGCTCAAAAACGGCGCGAAGCCTACCATGGGGCGTCCCATCACCGGCTTGGTCGATACTGAAAAGGTCAACGGCCAGGTCGTGAACATCACCACCATGGCGGGCTTCGGTGGCCCTGGCGTCTACGGGGAAGGCACCCGTGACGGTAACGAACAACAGATCACCATCGGCAGCTTCCCCTGCAAGGTTGGTAACCTGTGGTTCGGCTACGGCTTCAAGCGCACCGTCAAAGACCAAACGGTCATCGGCGGTTCGCTTGACGAGGCAATCACCGGGGCTGCACAACAGCAGCTTGCCAAAAAGCGCAACGACGATCATCTGATGCGCCTGCGGCAGATCAACAACTCTGGCACCAACCTGATCTTCCCCGACGGGTTCGGATCCCGCGATGAACTCACGGGCGCGGCTCAGTTCTCGACGCCGTTCTGGACCAAGGGGTGCGATGAGCTTCCCAGCCAGGGCGCGAAGCCGATGAACATCGCCAAAGACCCGAGCGGCTCCAAAATCCAGCGTTACCTCGCGTTCGGCACCGCCCGCACGTTCCGTCCGCTGTCCTACGAACCTGCTTACCTTGACGCCCTCAAATCGGGCGACCTGCGCGGGGACACCAATGCGGTGTTCACGGGCGAGTACAAGGAATGGCTCGGCCAGGGCATCTACCGCTGGGTCACTATGGACCACGCAAACAACGGCCCTATCGGGAACCCTCTCGAACCGCGCGCCCGTTTGGGTGTAGCGATCAATGGGGCGACCACGGGCACCGTCGTTTACGGCGGCGGCATGGCCTATCAGGCTGCGGCGTTCCCCGCGCCGCTCTACTTCGAGTTTTTCTCGAATGCGCCCTACACGTTTTTCAACGGCGACTCGATCGCTGCGGTTACAAACGTGACCCGCTACATCCAGATCATCAACCCCGACGGCAGCTTTGGTGTGTTCCCATACCAAGTTTGCGACGGCAAGACGATCACCATCAGCGGCGCGGCCTTGGCCGTGGGACCGGCTGGAAAGCGCACCACAAACTTCGTGCAAAACGCGGAGATCGTGGAGTGCAACGTGCTCGGACAGGCGTTCGCCCGGGTCGTGTTCATGGGCTGCGACATGCTCGTGTGCGGCTACGGCTCGATCGACGGCAAGAAGGTCAACCCGAAGATGGGAGTTCGCAAAGAAGTCGAACGCAACTACGGCATCGACTTCGGTATCGGCGTCGAAAGCGTCTGGGGAAATGCTCCCGTGAAGCGCACCGACGGCATCTTCCCGAACTTCCTGGTCGGTGAAGTGGCCATTCCGACCGCTCGCGGCTACAACCCGTAAGCTCAACCAACATCGGGGCGGGTGGCTGCAATATGCCGCCCGCCCTGCTTTTTCATTATGCTCAAAGCAATCCTCCTCTACAGCAAGGAATCCCCGGCCAATACGGTTCGGGTGGTTCAAGGTCACTCAGGCAAAACATACGGCCACGCCCGTTTCAACCCGACAGAGGGTCGGATGGAATGCCGGTTCAAGCCCGAAGAATTCACGCAGGCGATTGCGGAAGACATCGTTGCAAACATGCACCGATCGTTCTGTAAATGGGTCTTCTGGCCTGAAATGGACACTGCCGACGACAAGCCGGTTGAATCTCACGAGGAGGAACCAATCCCAAAGGAGCAACCCGCCGCAGAATCGACGGAGCCCACACCCTCGCCACTTGATGCGCTCCCGCCTGCCGCCGAGGAGGTTCCCGAGACGAAGCCAGCCGCAGAGTCCGCGCCCGCCGTGGATCCGTATGCAGGCAAGAATTTTCGCCAACTTCGCGCCATGGCCAAAGAGCGTGGCGTCCAAAACATCGAACTGTTCACCAAAAGCGTTGAGTTGATCGACGCAATGAAAGCCCTGGAGGGATAACGCCATGACGGTCCAAGAACTCGCCTTACGGCTCCTAAAATACATCGGCGTGACGAGCTTGGACCCCAGCGCCGCAGGGAATGGTCGCAACACGATGGGGTTGGCCGACGGCGACCTGGACGACGTGGCCGCGGCGATCAACGGGGCAATGCAGGAAATCTTTGGCCAAGGGCTGCCGTTCATCAGTCAGCGCCGCTGGGCCAGCGTCCTGCGCGCGCCGATGCCGATCACCATCACCATCGCGGAACAGTATGACACCGCCTGCGTGATTACTGGCTACCAGCCGTGGATGCTGGGCTGCACCGTCCAGATCAACGGAGATCCCCAACAAAACGAAATCGTAAGCCCGACGGCGCTCCTGCGTCCCCACGCCGGTACGGGCGGAGTCATGTCGGCGACGGTATGGGCCGACGCGCTGGCGCTCCCTCCGTACGTCGTCTCGGTGATCGAGCCGGTTGAAATGCCGCTCCTGCCGTTCCTACAACCTGTTTCTGACCGGTTCCAGTTCCGTTCTTACAACCAGCCATTCCAACCCACTAGCCGCCGCGGCTCGCAAGGGGGAAACTACACCCGCTACATCACCGCCAACAAACAGGTGGGCATCCCGGTGGTTTACCTGGTGGAGAGCTTCTACGATGAGACCAAGACCGACTTGCCGCTGTTCCTCCGAGTCAACCCAATGCCGCAGACCGCTTACCCGATCACGATGAGCGTGACGATCAAGCCTCCCACCATCACATCGCAGGACATCGACTTCGACAATGGCGGGTCCGATCCGCTCACCTTGTTGCCGATCGAGTGGCATGAAAGTGTCCTGCTCCCCGTAGCGGTTCAGCGGTTCAGCACGCACCCGGCGTTCAAAGGGGCATCCTCTCCGGCTGAGATGATGCGTCAATACCAGATGGCCTTCAAGCAGTTGAAGACGCGCCGGCCAAACGTCAACCGGGAAACGGCAATCTACAAATGATGTTTCGCCACGATTTAGTCGGCCAACCGCCCGGACGCTTCGGAACTCCGAACGAGAGTTACCCTACGCCCGATGTACGTGACGTTCTCATTGTCGAGGATATCCCGTTGCGGAATTCGGGGTATGAACCGATACCGAGAGGAACACCACGGCCAGGCGACCCAACGGCCTTCCTTGTGTTCGAGCAGATCATGGTGTCGAACGAGACGACGCAGTTCGTTCGGCGGATTTATGCCACCGATCGAGCGAACCAGACTCCTTACAATTTTACCCTGAAATACGATGGGGAGAGCGCGAATTATCCCTCATTTGTCCGGTCGTCGATCATTCGCCGCGACTCTCAGGCTGCGTTGACTCCGGCGTATGGTTCCCCTCTCACAAGCGTTTTTGGCATCCTGATGACGTCGGCGGGGGCGGGTTACGTCGCCCCTGTGTCGGTCAGCTTTACCGGAGGAGGCGGTTCTGGCGCTGCGGCAAATGTGATCCTTGCAGAGGATGGAAGCATCGTGGGGTGCATTCTAACGAGCGGGGGAACCGGTTATACTTCGGCACCCACAATCTCCATCACCTCATCCTCGGGAACGGGCGCTGCCGCGACGGCGTTGGTTCAGCCTTCATCCGCCATCCTCACTCATCAAGAAACGCAGTCTCTTGAGCAGGAGAACCCGCAACTGCACGCGCTGTTCGTTCGGGTAATCCAGCAATACGAAACGATCCCAGGGCCACCGGTACAGAGTGTGGACTACGATGATCGAGGGGATTTACAAACCACGATCACCCAGACGGTCCTCAATACGGACGATCCCCCCGTGCCGGAGATGAACTATCTGTTCAACGGCGCATCGAAGATTGCTCAGGATACAATCAAGTCCACCTACCAGATCAAGACCGTTGAAAAGAGAACGCCGCTCTGGATCGAAGAGGCTTTTACCACGAACCGCGCCCTCATGCGGCACATCACGGGATGCCCTCGGACGACCTACACCAACATTGTCCCCATCGGCACGCCTGCGGAAACAGGGTTTCAGGTTACTGAATCGTCGGTTGCGGATAAAAATGCGTGGGAGGCGGAGCAAAAAACAACGAAGGTAGAGGGGTTTGTTGGCCTGGCTTCTGGCGCGGTTGATCCACAGGCGCACGGTGCGAATACCGTTACGACGGAAATCATCGTCCCTTCTGGGGTAAGAGCATTCGGAACCCTGACGCTCACCGCACAGCCGACGGCGGGAGACGCCGTGACGATCAACGACCAAAATAACCCGGCTGTTACGCTCACTTTTTCGACAACAGCCGGTGCGGGAAAAGTTATCATTGGAGCCGCGACTGCGGATACCGCAGCGGCGTTGTCCGAAGCAATTTCAATGGCGGTCCCGTTGAATGTGCTGGCGTCCTCGGACGGGGACGTGGTGACGGTGACAAGCAACTGCGTGGGAGTGCAGGGGAACACAGTCACCCTCGCAACGACCAGCCACGTAATCACGCTTTCCGGCGCTACGCTTTCAGGAGGCGTTCAGGCAGCTACGACGCCGGGCGGCCTCAACATCCTGGAATCCCACACCGAAGACCTTGACGGCACACACACGCTGGCCACGGTTAAACAGCTTGCGCCGGGCGAGGCGTGGCCGACGCTGATGGATTACGACTTTGACCCGCAGACCAAAATCAAGATCGCCGTCAGGAAAACCGTCGTAGCGGCAGCCGATGCCACGGATGCCAATTCCGGGTTGATCGGCGGGTGGTATGTCGAGTTCAAGCAGGTCGATAAGTTCAAGGCCGTCAAAATCGAAAGCCAGGTTGTCGGTGATCTTCCTGCCAACGAAGTGTGGTATGGAACCCGCAGCCTGAGCCTGCCGGATACCCTGCTTTCCATCACGCCCGTGTATGACACCTCGGTAAACGGCTCCGCTGGGGATGGCCAGGGGCACGATACCGTTTCGGCGATGGCCAGCGCTGCGTCCCATTCCGACGGCGAGTTCATCATTACCCGGCAGCACGGCTTCAAGGGCGATGCGACCGCGCGGTTTACCCGGTCGTATTTGCTCGGCCCCCCGCAAGACCCGCCCGAGCCGCTGAAAATCTTTCCCTCCTACGGAACCGCCGTCATCATCAGCCGTGGCCAATCCTCCGGGGCCCGCGTGACATCAAGCGCCGACGGCTCTTACTCGAAAGAGAACTCGTCGGGAAGTAGCATCGGCACGCGCGTCTCTTACATCGGGCCGGTGATGACGCCGGGCATCACCAACCACGACATCACCTTCGATTCCCCGACCGAAAGCCACGCGGCCAACGCGGGAACGCTGATTCCAGGACCGGGGGCAACCGCCAGCGCAGACGCCCAATCCCACGTCAGGCACATCATCGACATCCCCGCGTCGTCCCCCACGGCGCTCAATAGCGGAGACTGGTTCATCAAAGAGGTGATCGTCGAGAAATGGCGGCTTGGTATTTGGGTTGTGACCAAAGTGGAAGTGCAAATCCCATGAACGACTACTTCGACCTCCTGAAGTCCGCACAACCGGGATGGCAATCGGACGGCCTTGGCCTTCAGGGCCACCCCATCGTGTTCCGCGGCAACCCTGATAACACCGTTGAGCCGTCGTTCATCCCCTCCACGGTGGAGCGCCCGACCGTCACCCCGACGTTGAGCAGCGAGCCGATGGAGTTCCCCGCCAACCCCGGAAAGACTTACCCGTGGATCGGCGACTTGGTAGACGATGACGAGCAGTATTTCGCCTGGTTTGGCAATACAACCTATGTCTCCGCAGCCGGAGCCGCTCCATTAAAGGGTTTTAAGGCTGCGATTTTTGACGCAAACGACTCGAACGCAAGCCAGGGGTTCATCTCAGTCGGTGACCCTGATAGCACAAAGGACGGCTTGGTTTTTCAGTATGGAGGAGCAATCTGGAAAGCCCGCTGGATTGACGACAGCAATGTCGGAAACCCGGAGACGTACGTCCAGAACGCGGCGGAGGCCTATACCTCGTGGAAGGCAGACGAATGGATAATGTCCGACTCGGTGAGTGCTCCCCAGCACGCCTTTGGAATCCATCCGGGTTACATGGACATCGACAACTCCAAGGTGTTTCTTGGATGGGACGACGATGCAGGGGAATACAAGGAGGTCATCTACGACGGAACGACCCACGCCATCGGCATCCACGCATCTTACCTCGAGTACGACTCCAGCAAGGTCTTTCTGGGGCTGGACGATACCGACGCGCAGTGGAAGCTGGCCTTAAACGACGGGACGCTCGGCTCGGGGTTCATGACGGGCTATCTCGAACTCGCCAGCCAAAAGGTGTTCCTCGGCTACAGCAGCACCGAGGAGACCACCCATCTTACCATTGTCCCCGACACGGCCTACGTGGAGCTTGGCACGTCCTCGCAGGGCTTCTTTGGCTACGGCAGTGACAGCACGTGGCACATGGCCATCAATGACGACACGGCCTACGTGGAGCTTGGCACGTCCTCGAACATCTTTCTGGGTTATGGGTCCGACAGCATTTGGGAACTGACGATCAACGGCGACACGTCCAATTCCCTCCTTTCTGCGGACGATTTGACGTTCGATGCAGATAGCGGAGACTCAACCGATCTTTCTGCCGGTGAACTTGATTTGACCGATAGCGACGGGACGATGACGATCACCGGTTCAACGGCGTCAACGGATGCTTCTACCGGAGGCTTCTACGTCGGCGACGCGAGCCTTGTTACTGACTCCTGCACGGTGGGAAGTGGTGGCGGATTCTATGTTGACAGCGCAAGTCTAACCAATAGCGCCTGCACGGTTGACGGTTTTGGAGGATTTTACGTGGGTGGTAGTAGTTACCTAGACGGCTCTATAAATCTAAACGGGACTACCTTTTCGCCTGTGAATGCTTCTTGGTGCGATGATAGTGGTAATCCCCAATCAGGCCAGATTTTAGCGGCTGTAAACTAATCGCAATCCGCAATCTTATGGCAATAACAATGATTTCAGATTGTTCGCAAGGCTGCTGCAAGCTGCCTCCAGAGGGTTGCAATCTCACATTTACCTACACCAACGTAAATGCGATTCAGGACGACAGATTTGATATTTACCTAATAAAAAATGACGGAACGGAAGTTTATGCCGGGACGATTGACGGGGTTTGTAATTCTCTCCAAGACCCCGATAACGACCCATGCACCTGCTCGGATGTAGACACAAAAACATTCGATTTTACAATTACACAAGACTTCTTGGGAAATAACGCCTGTAATAGCTGTTCAATTCAATTCCGCACCGAAATGGTTGGCGATAACGGTTGCGGAACTTATGCAACCTTTGATGTATCCGGCCCTTACGGCTCCGGCTTTGGTGGATATATGGGCGATTCTGGATTCATTGATATTTCAGCAAGCTGCATCCCTGCGACATGAAACCTCCAATCCACCGCGAAGGCGACGATGTTATCATTTGTGCGAAACAAATGGAGTCTCGCCAATTAAAACAACCAGACATAGTTGCGGCGATAAAGAAAGAAGGCACTCGACTTATTACAGGAGACTACCTTCTCCCTCACAAGCGCATGTTGCAGCTTCTAAGAAGTCCCTCTGCCGAGCCGAAAGAATGGCCGAAAGCGTTCTTGCCGTTGAAACTATTAGCGAAACCTGAAGACCAAGGACTAGGAGACATCGTTGCGCGCACTATCGGGCCGATTGGAGGAGATGTTTTCAAAGAGTGGTATTTGCAAACGTTTGGTAAATCTTGCGGCTGCTCAACCCGTCAAAAACGCTGGAATGAGTTGTACCCCCTGTAGTGCTATGGCAGAGCAGCGCCGATCTTTTTGAGCGCCTGGGCGATCGTCCGCTCCGGGGCGTTCCTCAGCACCTCCTGCCACTCGCGGTGTTCGATTGGCTTCACCCTCTTCGCAAGCCACTCGAAAGCCCGAGGGCGGATCAGGGAGAGGAGATTCGGATTCGTCACGTAGAGGCGGAACATCTCGACGCATTTCTCTTCAGGGTTTGGAGCGTAACCGCTGATCGGTTCTTCGTCTTTAATGGCGTCGGCCATGATGATTTCACCATTAAAATTCCGGTGAAAGCTCCCGAGCGCGTAATGGCCAAGCTCATGCTGAACCACTCCGTAGGGCGTGCGGTCGATCACGTAGCCGGGGAACGACCACGATGAACCGGCCGTTCCGACGTGGGCGCAATGCCTCCACGAAACGACGATCTCCGGCCCTCGGCACCGGAGCGACATCGGGCGGTAGAACCCACACGTTGCCGTCCCTGCTGCCTTCATCCTCACAATGCGCTCATCGGATTCGACAACTGTAAATGTAGGAGAATTCCATCCGTTTAGCTCGCACATCGCGCGGGCCCGCTTCTCTCCGAATTCGGCCAGTTGCTTTTTGTCCATACTTCTGGCCTTGGTTCCAAGCCATAACCGCACCCTCTTTATGTGGGCGCACCAAGTGATCTGCTCGCCCTCCTTGTGGAACTCCGACCACTCACACGAACAGGTCCAGTCCTCGGCATCCACCAAGTGCTCAACGTTCTTTCTCGTCTGGGACTGCACCCAATAGCGGGTGGGTTCCCATTGGCGAACACGTAGCGTTCTCCAATCGTTTGCTGGGCTACTCATGCGTTTTGCACAGCCTTAGAAGTTTCTGAAGGCTCACCCTCCGACGGATAACCGCGCGGTTGTATCGGTCATAATGGGGAAGCATGGCTTTGCACTCCTCGCACCATTCGGAGATGGGCCGTTGCAACGGACATGACTCGAATCGTGAATGCTCGCCTTCTTCATCGAGGTCTTCCGTGCATTTGTGGAGCGCACGCTCCTCGGCGCGGTTGATCTTGGCTGCTTTCACCTCACCGTATGCTGCGGCATATTCCCGGGCTATTTGTTCGATGAGTGTCATTGGGCTCCCTCCTTGAGTTTTTCAATCTCGCCGACGAGTTGGTTGATCTCGTCTTGGGCTTGATTCATTCCGATGCTCCAGTCGCAAGTCCATCCCTCTCTCGCCGTTTCCATGTTTGCCATGGCTATGAATTGCTCTTTGCTTGCGACAGCGTTCCGTAACTTTAGGAGAGCCAATTCGAGATTGGATTTTAGGAGTAGATATTGCACTTGGTTCATGCGGCTCCTTTCATGGATGACCGAATTTCGTGGTACAGGTGCGCGGCCATGCGCTCGGCGATATACCTGAGCAGTTCCGAGTGATCGTGATCGATCGTGAAAAGACTCGCTTCGAGGTCGATACCGACATGCCATCTCGTGCCAATTTGGTCGCGGCTTGCGAAGTAGCGCCACTGGCGGAGCTTTTCCATGTCGTCCACCAACTCGTTGTTAGCTTTGATGTAGTGGTTCAAGGTATCGCGCTGTCCATTGAGCCGCTTTTGGAGGGCAACGTTTTCCTTATTCGAGGCTCGTAGCTTCATTTCAAGCAGCCGCATCCTGTTTGCCGACTGGCGGCTTTGCCTTGTTGGTGATGGTGTATCCATTGGTCGTTATTTTTGTTCTTGTCGATCGACGCACACGCGCCGATAAAATCCCCAGTTATCGCCGCCGATCGCCGGGGGCATCCGAAAACTCTGCGCGTGACCTTTCGCGCAACAGGTCCATCCCTCTGGAGATAGCCCCTCTTTTTCCCACGCGCGGAAGTGGGCGCACTCGTCACATGGCTTGATCGGCTCCCGGGTCTCGTTGAGATTCGTGCGCCGCACGATCTCCTCAAGTAGGTCATCTGTGGAAAACTGGGCTAAAGGATTCATCTCGCAGTCCTCCCAGATTGAAGAAACACGAACGCTCCCAAGTCGGAAGCCTCCAGGAGTCGCGCTGCGGCGGTAGGTCCGTATGCGATGAGGACTGACGGGCCACCGCTGTTATGTCCCTCTGGCGCGGCCTCTCCATTTGGACGACAAAAGGTTAATCGACCACGCAGGAAAAGGAGCGCCGAGGCGAATGGCCAAACCTGTTCGTGAAATGCCCGGGTTTCGGTACGGGCAAAAACCAGAGCGATTCCGTGGTTATGGAGGGCGAGGCGGTTAAGCCATACCCCAAGCGCCTTTCCGTATGGCGGGTTGCACCATACAAACCCGCTCCAGAGCGTCAGGAGACCATTCTCGACCTCCGTCACCATTTTCTCCGCCGTCGGCCACGGCTGTGGATCGCAGGCGCAAGGATCAAGATCAAACGGGCCTAGCCGTTTGATTAGCCACTGCGGGGTAATCCATGAATCCGTGGATAGACCTTCTCTTCGTGTGTGTGGGGCGGGGGCTATCGAAGGCATGGCGTTATATCAGTTGCAGGTTTGCTGCCCTCCAGATGACCACATCGACTGTCGCAACCCGGTCGCCACTTCCCGCAGCAAGCCGTTCGCAAAGGGCGCTGACACCCTCCTCGCCCGCAATCCGAACCAAATGCCGATCGGGCTTAGCCACGTCGAAGCCGAAGTTCTTGGCGAGGTGCCAGCACGTAATGGGGCCGATCCAAGGAAGGGATCGCAGAAACGCAATCTTGTCCTGTGCCTCCATGTAGTCTTTGAGCAGCCTCTCCCGATTCCTATAAACGGCATCAATGGCCCGAGCCTTTCCCTCGTGACCAAACACCGCAGAGGCGCTCCCACCGGACTCCACGGCGGGGCGAACGCGCGCCCAGATCCGTTCCGCCACTTGGTTTTTCATCCCGCTGTTGAGCACAACCCATGCGAATTCTGTCCAAAACACCAGCGGTTCCGAAACCGGTTGGATAGTTTGAGACCACTCCCATTCATCTCCGTAGCCGAACTCCTTCAGCTTCGTGCGGAGTGACAAGTAATCCTTAAGTGTCAGTGGGGTTTTCATACGTCCGTTCCCTCCTTGGTGTCATACATGACGCCGCATCCACACCCACCCCATTCATCTCTCGGGAACGTCTCTCCAGCTTCCACGCGCAAACGTAAGGTTTGCAGCGAAAGTGATTTCTGGACGCCTCCACGCCGGTCTTTGAGCATGGTAAAGGAGTCGTCGATACCGCGTGATTTTAACTCGGCTTGGGTGGCCAGTTCTTCCCGTTCCCATGTTGCATACACTTCAGGAAGCACCCGAAGAAGATGGACGAAATGGGATATTCCAGCGGCAACACACGCGCCACCGCAGTTGTTATGGGGAAATCCCAAGCGGTAAAGCCGGGGAATATCCAACCCAAGCACTTCGGCCTCGCGGATCATCCGACACTTGTCCCAAATGGGTTCCTCCATCATGGGCGCTTCGATCCTCCAAAAAGGCTTTGCCTCTCGCATGGCTTCCAGTCGGTGCGGTTTGTAGGAGTTGAAACCGATGTAGATCACCGTATCCATCTCCATGCAATTCTCGCGGTGCCACTGGTCAAGCATCTCGCGCTTGAGGCGAATTGAGCAGATTTTGAACCGTGCGTTTCCAATCATCCCTTCGCTACGGAACAACTCCCAAGGATTCATTCCGTGGCAAACTCTGACGATTGGCGTGCCGAGTAGCGCGGCGCACTGGTCGTTAAATTTATACAGGTCCGGGTCTTCGATAAGGGTATCCGCGAATAGGGGAATGACATTTTTAGGGCCGTAATAGTCGACGACCCGCTTCCACGCCCAGAAGGAGCACAGCCCACCACTGACATTGACGACGTGCTTCTTTCCCGTCTCATCGCGCTTTGGAATCCACTGATCACCATGCTTCGCTTTTTCGCGCCGATAGTGGCTGACGTTCACGCCGCTCTCGGTCAAGATGTCTCCCGGTTGATAATTTTCTGGTGATTGCGGGTCACTCATTGTTGCTCCCTTTCTGCGGATATGCGCTTCTCTTCATCCTGAATCAGCCGCTCCAAGTAGATGCTGTGATCCATCGCTTCCTCTTGGGCGTGTCTCAACCATTGGAGGGTTGTCAGGTCGGTGCGCTCGGTGGTGACTCCGTATTTCTTGAGCCCGACAGCGGAGCGGTCCTGCATCTTCTGACACACCCGATCTACGTTTGAGTCACTCATTTAGAGCAAATAATTGCGGGCCGAGCCCATTGTTTTTGAAATCTCATCCATTGCGGGTCACGATCCCCCTTGGCGTCTCGGTAAAGCATCGCCATTGGAACGAATCCGGCAGCCAAGGTTTGCCTCATTCGCTCGTCAGCGGCGGACATCGTGTCTTTAGGCCAACCGCATAGCACGTAACAGCGGAGCGCGTGACTAGAGCGTTTTCCCTGAATGTCTTTACACATTCCGTGGCGGCGAGTGGCGTCATGCGCCTCTTCAAACTCCGGGCAGTATCAAAGATACAGCCACTACGTTTGAAAAGCCGCCTGCCACCCCTCGGCGCTCACGGCCTATTGTAAACACCTTCATGGAAAACGCTCTAGACACCGTGAACCCGGCGTCCAACATCATTTTACCGGCCATCCTCAAGGGTTCCAGATCGTCCGGGGTGTCGTAGGCGAAGAATAGCTGCTTTGGCTTTAATTTACGCAGTTCCCCAGCGATCCACGGACGCATGAGCTTTGCCTCAAGCCCACCCGTAAATTGTGGCGCTCGGTCTTGCCGCCGCAACATATCAAACACGGCTCGGATGTGCGCCTCAGAGCACGCAAGCAAGTTGTCATCGAGGACATTCCAACCGTCTTCAATCGGCAACTCACGGATGTCGCCCTCCCGTTTCCAGACGGAGCAAAACCAGCAGCGGTTCGGGCAACCGCGGGAGGTGATCGTATAGCCCTGCTTCACATACATGCCGGGCGTGAAATCCTCGCCGCGCATTCCGGTCGCTGGGCCGCCGATTTTGACAGGGGCAACATGCCGCCATTCTCTTTCTAGGCGTTCCGCTTCGGGTAAGTCCCATGTCCAGCAAACGCTAATATGAACCTCGTCGGCTTCCGTCCAGAGTTCTGGGCCACCGATAAATGCCATTGAATCGGCGGGGGTGGCGTTTGTACGGCGGCAAAAAACCCGCGCTACGTTGGCCTCGGCGCTCATTGCATCCCTCCTCTGGCTTTCATCATTCGGAGCGCGTAGTCCTGCACCTTGTCGCCAGCATCAATGATCACGTTGCCTTGTCGCAGCATCCGGCTTGCGATTCGCGCATCGGTTTCTGCGATATTGGTATAAGACTGATTCCCGGTGAACAGCGTCCACTTTCCCAGCCGGGCATCGCAGACGTTCCCAAATTTGCTGAACACGATTTCCCGCGTCCCCTTGGCCTCATCGCCAAATTCATCCAGGTAAAGAAAATGCGGTTCGATCAGCCAAGAGGTGATGCTCCAATTCCCCGACATGATCTCATCGACAAACGTGCGCCACTTGATTTTTCGGATAAGGAAAGACGAATGGCGCTCTGGGGTGATTATGCGTTCGCATTCGCGCTTTCGCCTTACGCGGTCGTAAATCTTGGTCGCCAGATGCGTCTTTCCGATCCCCGACCTCCCCAGAAGGGTCAACCAGTGCCCCCGAAGGCAGCCAGGGGCCTCGGCGGCGCGGCAAAAGGCATTTGCGGCGGAGACCATCTCCTCCAGTTTAGGTTCGCCGAACGTCTCGAACTCGAAATTAATCAAGTCGGTATTGGCTTGCGACGTTGGCATTGGAGTTTCCCTCATTGCGGTTAACGCTGGACCTACCAGTTTGTGAATTTGCATGTTTCTCTCGGGTTGCGGGTCTGCTGTTTTGCGCCTGACGTGCGCGGTCAACTTCCCCCGGGAAGTTGTTGAGGAACGTCAGCATGTCCCTCCGATGGATTCCGTCGTCTCCTTTGGCTCGTTCGGCTTCGTAGTAGCCTTCGACCAGCGTCAATTCATCAAGGTCGAGGGGATGTAGTTTTTTGAAGGCCCGAACCTCCTTCTCGCTCCAAGGAGTTGTCAGCCTCCGTTTGAAAAGGTGCGCGATGCGGATCGCCGGAATTGAAGTCGGAAGATTTTTCGCATGACTCTCTCCCTGCCCATTCCCCCCTAGGGGGACTAAGGGGGATTCCATTCCTTGTTCCCCTTCCATATTCCCTTCCCCTTCCTTCCCTTCCGCTTGTGCAGGAACATCACGCGTCGGCACGCGTGCCCCACGCGTCAATATGTTTGGTATAACCTCCTCTGCTTCCGATACATCAGGAAGTTTGGATTTGGATTCGCGATTGTTTATAACCTGATGGGTGGTAAAACTCGGAACGCACCCGAACCAGTCGTTTCCAACGCGATACTTGACGGCGAAACCACGCGTGACCAACGCGTCAAGCACGCGTGAAAAGTCGATGCAGTCATACGGCAGAATTGACACCCCTAGGCGGCGCGGTTCCCACCGAAAACGACCCTCGCGGTCACACGCAGACCACAGGCCTATAAATGCCACACGGAGCGGTAGGCCCAATTCTTTCTCTGCGTCGAACAATTCGGCGTGGGTAAAGAACTCTGGTTTGACGGTTCTTATCCTCACAGGCACACCTCCGTTTCCGTGTGCCATGAGGTGCTCAAAATCCGATCCAAAAGCCCCCTGAAAAAGGGAATAATCGGGGTGATAACCGTGACAAAAGTCACAGATAAAAAGTCACAACCTAGAAGCAGTCCATTACCTTGACACGGTAGGGGTCGCAGGTTCAAACCCTGCACCGCGCACCATTTCGAACCTGAATACAT
>SESB01000987.1_pt1 | contig 19747 bp, 19 predicted proteins | sample 3171441 | NCBI WGS metagenome assembly SESB01 (sample SAMN06051867, study PRJNA518727) | freshwater metagenome | biome: subpolar coniferous forest; feature: holomictic lake; material: water; isolation source: holomictic Lake 227, 6 m depth | place: Canada: near Kenora, Ontario | collected... | reverse complement strand
GCATTGAGCGTTGGTTTGATCGTATTATTGATGCTCAACAATTATCAGATATATTCAAAGAGGATCTATGAATCGATGGGGCCAGTTTCGATCAGAAAAACATGTGTGGACGTTATAATCTGGTAACCAGTTCGGATGCGCTTGTTGAGCATTTTAAATTGCTGCAACCGGTGCGTTTTCAGCCCAGTTACAACATTACTCCAGCACAGAAAATATTAACCATCGTCGAGCTTGACGATCAATCAAGAAAATCCGTTAATTTGTTTTGGGGATTGGTTCCTTCCTGGGCTAAAGACAGCAAAAATAGTTCACATCTGATTAATGCCCGCAGTGAAACACTTCGTGAGAAACCTTCGTTTCGGTCTGCCTTTAAGCATAGACGCTGCTTGATACCGGCTACCGGGTTTTACGAGTGGTCAAAAATAGGGGAGAGTAAACAGGCCTTTCATATCCATCGTACTGACCAGAAACTGTTTGCTTTTGCCGGACTTTGGGAGCAATGGCAACATGAAACCAAAACCCTTTATTCCTGCACCATTATTACGACAGCAGCCACAGAGTTAATGAAGCCGATACATGATAGAATGCCGGTTATTATTCCTGTTGATCAATATCACCATTGGCTGGATAAAACCTGTGATGCAGATCAGGCTTTTACTCTACTTAACAATCAAGCCTATGCAGAGATGACCGCAACACCGGTCAGTGATTGGGTCAACAATCCACGGCATGATGATAATCGCTGTATTCACCCAGGTTAAGTGTCAGTAACAAAACACTCAAGACCGCATTTTAGTTTATTGGAGTCGATATTTTGACTTTGCTCTCAAGGCTTGCTTTTGTTGATTTGGAAACCACGGGGAGCAACGCTACGGTAGATCGTATCACCGAGATTGGGGTGGTGTTGGTGGATGAAAACGGCATTAGGGAATGGAGTCAACTGCTCCAGCCACAAACCCGTATTCCGGTATTTATCGAACAATTAACGGGTATTACTAATGCCATGGTTGTTGATGCGCCGCCTTTTAAAACCGTTGCAGAAGAACTTGCCACCCTACTGGAAGGCTATCTGTTTATTGCACACAATGCCCGTTTTGATTATGGTTTTTTAAAGAACGAGTTTAAACGGGTTGGCGTTACCTTTAGACCGACGGTGTTGTGTACAGTCAAACTCTCCAGAGCATTGTTTCCTGACTTTAAACACCATAATCTGGATAGTTTAATTCAACGTCATGCGTTGACTGTCAGCGCAAGGCATAGAGCCTTGGGTGATGCCCAATTAATTTATCAGTTCTGGCAACAGCTTCTTATTACCCAGGAGACTCAACTTATTGCTGATACCGTGCAAAAATTAGTCGGACGTTCCAGCATACCCTCTCACATTGATCGAAGCCTGGTTGATGAGTTACCCGATTCGCCCGGTGTTTATCTATTCTATGGTGAGAATGACTTACCCTTATATATTGGTAAAAGTACCAATATTAAACAGCGGGTGTTATCGCATTTTTCAGCCGATCACAGTCATGGCAAGGAAATGAGCTTGTCGCAACAGTTACGCCGCATCGACTGGATTGAAACCGGTGGTGAACTAGGTGCGTTGCTGATGGAAGCCAACTTAATCAAAACGCTTCAGCCGATCCATAATCAGCGTTTGCGCCGCAAGAATGAATTGTGCGCTTGGCAATTGCAACAACAAGCCGAGCATCTGAAACCAGTATTGACTTGGGCTAGCGATCTTGATTTTGGTGTACAGGATAATCTTTATGGTCTTTATCATACTCAACGGGATGCTCAAAAAGCACTGAGAAATCTTGCTGACCTAAATCAGTTATGCTTAAGTGAACTTGGTATCGAAAAGACCTCAAAAGGACGCCCGTGTTTTGCCTATCAGCTTAAGAAATGTAAAGGGACCTGTATCGGTCTGGAAGCGCCGATTGCTCATGCGGCCCGCTTGCTTCAGGCCCTGCATAAACTAAAGCTGGTTACCTGGCCTTATACTGGACCCATCGGTATAAAGGAAGGTAACGAAGTGCATCTAATTGATCATTGGTGTTATTTCGGCACTGCAAAAAATGAAGCAGAGGTGCAGGATTTATTAGGCTCAAGTCGACCCGCATTTGATAGGGATACCTATACTATTCTTAATAAAGCTTTGAAAAAAGCAAAACACTTGATTTATTTTAAGCCATGATGTTAAAGCATTGCCTGATCTGAATCCAGGTTAAGAGGGTTATTGTTGATGGTCTTCTTCCATCCAACGTCGGGTTTCAGGGTGATAATAGGCGATGCCTTCTAAAATCCCGGCACTGTAATTGCCATTCATACCCAGAAAGCCGCCTTGTGCAAGATACAATGCGGCTATTGTTCCCTGTTCTAAAGCTTGGGTTTGGGCTTGTTCGATAACGTCACTATCGGCATTACCGACCAATATGGATGGAATCGCGCTGGCGAGTACCAGCAAATCGTTACCGCTGTCGCCAGCAAAAACGGTATTGGTATAATCGAACTCTTGAAGCCTCATTAAAAACTCCACGGCATGAAGTTTGGTGGCACGCGCGGGTAATACATCCAGGAGTCCTGTCGAAGACGCTTCATCGACGCTGTAGATTAAACTGGATGCTACCTTATGAGCGTTAAGGCGCAGCAACATTTCACGTTGTAGTCCATCGGTGTCCGTTGGTAATGTTAAATAGTAGCTAAGTTTGTATTGGTTTTGTTTGCTTTCTTCCTGTAAACGTAAAGCCGTCATATCTGAAAATAAAGGCCGCAAATCGTTCGCCGTCAATCCGCGCCAATCGGTAGAGATGGCCTGTTCCCACTCAGGCCAATGTTGCCATTTCTCAGCTTGAACTCGGTAAAGCGTAGTGCCGACATCGCCGATGACCCAATCAGGTAAAGGCAGTTCGTATTCTTGTATTGCGTCTTCTACCAATTCGCGGTTCCGGCCGCTGACATAAACCAAAGTCACCTCAGGACGCGAAGCAAGTCGGGTGAAAGATTCCCTCGCCCTGGGTGATTCGGGTCCTCTACCGTTTGGTAATAGAGTACGATCGAGATCGGTGCAAATCAGGATTTGCTTCATCTTCCGCATCAAGCCCGTTTAGGTCAATGATAGTTAATTCAGAACGTTAATTATCTTTGCCAAATCAGTCCAATCGAAATTAATACCGGAAAGCTTAAAGTCAATGCAACGTTGAGCCCCAATGCGGGTATTAATCTTGCCATGTTGTCATAAAATCTGAGCACAAAAATGGCAGCCGGTATCCCCAAAAAGAGCGTAAACATCCCTAGCAGACTGTAAATTGGCAGCAGCTTAAGGTAAACAAGTAGCAACAATAATGCATAAGCCATCACTAACAATAATACATAGATCCGTGCCGCGTTTTTTCTGCCTACCAAAATTGGCAAATGCAAACGGCCTACAGCCCGATCCGGTTCCAAATCAGGAAACTGATTCAATAACAATAAATTACTGACGATAAACAGCATAATGAATGATGTCATCAATACAGCAATGCTGTAATGACCGATTAATATGTAATAGGCTCCTAAAATCATGAATGGCCCAAATCCTAGGCCAGGAGCCAGCAGACAAAGTAGCGGTCGTCGGATAATTTGGGTGCTGTAGAAATACACCAGTAACATGCCCGATAAACCCACCGGCAATAAACCCCAGCCAATTGTCCATAAGAAATACAGTCCGATGAGTGCTGTAAAAACTAAACACAGTAAACCACAAAGAAACACCGATTCTGCCAATTCGGGGGATGAAGGAAGTGTTCCGCTGCCACCGCTAAAAGCGGTGCGCTGAGTGTGCAAGTCCAAGCCGGTTTTATAATCATAATATTCGTTCAGCATATTGACACTGATATGAGCGGCTAGCGCACCTAAGAAAATCAATGCCAGATTAACCCGATCAATTATGACGCCTTCATAAATTGCAAAAGCAACGGCAATCGATAAGCAGCAAGGGGTAAGTAACAAAAAGGCGGGTCTTGCAGTTTTAAACAATGTCATGATCCTTGTTTGATTAAACGGATAATTATTTCCCGCTATAATTCAAGCATTACAAGCATAAGAAATACGCGAATCTTATAGACCCTATAAAATTGAATGTCAAGGCGTTGTTCTGATAACTGTTGGCAACTTTACCGCTCGAACCCTCGGCAACGGAATCATTCCGTCCGGTTAATTACGATAAATCCTGGGGACCAGTGGGTCCGAACGATCGACTTTATTGGCAGGCTGGATTGCTTTGTAAAACGCTTGATAATCTGGTGGGTTCAACTCCGAAGTGCAATCCTAGTGTTCATGCGGCTTGTTGCCATACGCCCAGTTTTGAGGTTGGTTTTTATAATGAAGACGATCCCAGCACATTATCCACCAGCTTGGCCCAATAAGCCGCCCCAATGGGTAATATCTCATCATTAAAATCATAATGAGGATTATGCAGCAGGCAACTGTTCTCAGATGAGCCGTTACCAATCCAGCTATAGCAGCCGGGCTTTTCTTGTAGCATAAAAGCAAAGTCTTCTGAGCCCATGCTCGGATTGGGTTGTTGAATAACGCCATCGACTCCAGCAATAGCCAAGGCTGCTTTCAGGGCAATAGCCGTTTCTGCTTCGGTATTAAATGTAACAGGATAGCCTATATTTTCAGGGTTAAATACCAGCGTCGCATTAACTTCAAAGCCAGCACAAATACCATTAACTAACTGGGTTAGCTTACGAGTTATCAAGGCCTTTACAGATTCACTAAAACATCGAAAGGTACCTCTTATGACGACAGATTCAGGAATCGCATTCCAGGTATTACCGGCATGAATTTGAGTAATACTAACGACCGCTGAATCTGCTGGATCAACGTTTCTACTCACGATAGTTTGTAAGGCCGTCATGAGTTGAGCACTAACAACAACCGCATCATTACCTAAATGTGGCATGGCTGCATGGGTTGCCTGTCCTGTGATAATGATTTCAAAACTATCAAAAGAAGCCATCATGGGACCGGCTTTGACAGCAAAGTGACCGACAGGGATATCCGGGAAGTTATGTAATCCAAACACACAATCGGCCGGGAACTGTTCAAACAAGCCATCCAGAATCATTTGTTTGGCTCCAGCACGCCCTTCTTCTGCCGGTTGAAAGATAAAGTACACGGTGCCATTGAAGTTTTTATGCTCTGATAGATACTTGGCTGCACCCAAGAGCATGGCAGAATGACCATCATGACCACAGGCGTGCATTTTGCCTTCATGGCAGGACTTATGTGCAAAAGAATTCTGTTCCTGTATGAATAAAGCATCAATGTCTGCCCGTAGCGCTATTTTTTTGCTACTGTCACCGACTGAAAGCGTAGCAATAACACCCGTTACACCAAGGCCTTGATGTACTTCAAGTCCAAAGTTTTTAAGCTTATTTGCGATAAACTCAGCGGTTTTGCTTTCCTCAAAAGCCGTCTCAGGAAACTGGTGTAAATGACGCCGCCATTGACGCATGTCTCCATGAAGTTGCAGAATACCTGTCGGGATGGTCATGAGCTAAGTTGGGATTAAGTCAATGAGGTCGTTATGCTAAACCGCTTTGATCCTCAAGACAAGACACAATGTTGGTGTGAGTGTTAGATAGATTCGTTATTAAACTGTGTTATATAGCGCATTTTATTTATTAAACTGTGTTATATGACACAGTTTAATAAATATATCTCAGTTATTATCCAGGTAATATTAGTTAAATCAATGGGATAATTATTTGGTATGGTATGTGCTCTAAGATAATGAGTGCGACATTCTTTTCACAAGCTAAACTGAATATTCAATGCTAAATTTTACTTACTTTAATGAGCAAAAACCTTGGTTTTGTGGTCTCGTTATTCTTGCTGTTGTCTTATCAATAGCTCCCTTTCAAAATGTTCACGCCACCACGTCGTTTGCAAGACAGACGGGTGAGCCCTGTACCGCTTGTCACATGCAGGCTTACGGCCCTTGGTTAACGCAATACGGCCAGAAGTTTAAACTGGATGGTTATGTAGCGGGTCATGCTAATAAATTGCCGGATGTGATTAATCCATTGGCTGTTGAAGTCATAGGTTCGGTGACTAATACGCAGCAGGATGTCCCAGAAGGCACATATTTTGATAACACCACCGGTCACTCAAAGGCGAATAATGGTGTGCTCACTGATTGGGCGGCTGTGTATTACACGGGTCGAATTACCGATAAAATCGGTAGTTATTTGCAGTTGAATATCAATCCACAAATTGGTCGTTCAGTCAGCTTGGCAATGGCTGATATTCGTATAGCGGATCACGCGACTATCAAAGGTAATGCGTTGACTTATGGGCTTACTTTTAATAATGCGCCCACCATGTCGGACTTCTGGATGACGACTCCAGCCTGGATGTACCCCTATACACAGTCTTCAGTGACCGTAAAACCAGCCGCTCAGCCCTGGTTACAAGCGCTGATGGCGGGTGCAAATACGGCGGGTGCTACGGCTTATGTAATGATTAATAATCACCTCTATCTAGAAGCGGGTGGTTATACCTCACAATCTCAAAATATGGCTCAAGGTCTAGGTGTCTGGAATGCCGGCTCTCAAAGCTCAGGGGCTCAAGGGGGGTTAATAGACGGTGGGGCACCTTATTGGCGGATGTTTTTGCAACATAGCATTGGGCCACATACCATGATGATAGGGACTTACGGTCTGGCGGCTAAAGTTATCCCTTATTATACCAATGGCGTGGGCACTAATTCCTTTGTCGAATATAACGCTGATGCGAATTACTCGTACATGATGAATGACAATAATATGTTGATGGCCATGGTTAAATATACCCATGACAGTATGAAACTGGGTGCCTCACAGAGTCAGGGCTGGGCCAGTAATGCCAGTAATAATCTCGACAGTGTCATGATGATGGGTATGTGGACTTATAAGCAAACCTACAATCTGTCAGTGGGCTGGAATTATATGAAGGGCAGCTCGGATATGACGCTTTACAACGGAGCGGGCGCTTATGATGTGACCAGTGGTAACAATGGTGTGAATCCCATTACAGGCAGTGCCAATGGTTCTCCAAACACAAATTCATTTTTATTCGAGGCTGACTATGTTCCGTTTGGTAAAGGCACCTTTGCCGCCGATCCCTATTTAAACCTGCGTTTTTCGGTGCAATATTGGGCTTATACGCAATTTAATGGCGCCTCAACAAACTATGATGGCGCGGGACGTAATGCAGCAGGCAATAATACGCTGTATTTTGTTGGCAATATGATGTTTTAATCCGACTACTGGCTATGAAATATAATTTTAAAATGACAGCTATTACTAAGGTAACACTGCTAGCGTGTTTGTTGGGAGTTGCAAGCTTATCAACTGCAGCAGAAGATGCATCCCATATTGATCATCATCAGCACATGGGTGGACATATGCACATGTCGCATGGTGATGATACTGGTTTGGATGTCCACAGCGAACATTTTGCCGCTATTAAAAAACTTGCCGATAAAGCCTGTGCGGATTGTCATGGTAAAGCGGGTATTAGCAAAACCGATGACAACCCGAATCTGGCAGGCCAGGATGCGATTTATTTCTGTAAAACGATGTATGACTATCGGACTCGGGCACGCAATTTACCACCTATCAAAAATACCGATGGGCTGTATGTGCCGAACATGAATGAAGTGACAGATAAATTGACTGATCAGGAGATCATCGAATTAGCTGAATATTATGCGCATTTGCGCGCTCAATAAAAGTGTAGCATCAAATGATAGAACGTAATTTATCTCGTATCGTAGTAATTTATTTACTGAGTTTTGTTGTTGCTGGACTGTCTGGCTGCTCGGTTCTTAGTAAAAAATCAGAGGCAGAAACCGCTGCCAACACGGCATATTATGTCTGTTCAGGTTGCCATGGCTCAGATAATGTTCGGGTCAATTTTATGACGCCCACTATTAATGGTCAAAAGAAGGGTTATATAGCGGCAACATTGCGTGATTATCGCGACAAGAAACGCATTGAGCCTTTAATGAATGGAGCGGTTGCAAGCTTAAGTGATCAAGAGATTGAAAATCTCGCGGCTTATTATGCTAAGGCGCAAAGAGGGGATTAAGATAGTTAAAATTTAGCTGGTGGTCATTTAGTGCAAATTATTGGAAGTTGATTTTTTTGATAATTTTGTTATAATCGCTCTGCTTGATTGGTTGGAAAGGAATTCGACAGGCACGTTACGTGTCTATCATTAGCTATTCTTCAACCATCCTTTTAAGGTTATTTCATTATGAAAAAATTCACTTTGTTAGCTCTTTTAGCTATTGCTTTGGTCATGCCAATTGTGGTAAATGCGGCCGCGATAAGTTCAACTACAGTTTATGCTGACGCAACTTCTGCGGGAACTCTTGTTGGTGGTTCAGGTACAAATGCTAACACTGCCTCAACTGCATTTTTAGTTGCAGACCAAGGTGGCTTTAATTCGACCTTTAGAGGCCTTACTGGGACTGGCGTAACCAATAGCTTTTTCTCTGTTGTGGCAAACACACCTCTATTTTCCGCTACAATGAATTCGAATGTTTTTTCGACTGGAATGACACCTACGCTTATTGATCTAACTACGGGGCAAACTATTCCTCTTGCTATTGATCCGACAACCGGTATGTATACATTTGGATCATTAGTATCTGGTCAAGTGTATGACATTCAAATTGCTTACTCAATAGCTGCAGCGACTACGGCTGCAGTTTATACTACTATCACGGTAGCGGCTATCCCTGAGCCTGAGCAATGGGCTATGATGATAGTTGGTTTGTTTTTAGTCGCTACGAAAATCAGTAAAACTAAAAAGTCTGCAAACGTCCTAAGTCCTTTACCTGCTTAATATAATTAAATCTGATTGACTGACTGACTGTTGAGTCCAGCAGAAAGTTGAGAAGTTTGGGTGATGTTTTAAGTAGGCATTGATAACTCAATGCCAAAATTCTGTTGAGTGTTTGGCTGAAATTATGGGTTGGCTTTATGACGATGAGTAGAATCCATAGTGCAGGGTTACCCAAGCCGACTTATAACATAGCCTGGCTATTGGTGTTTGCAGGGTTAGCTGGTCTTTATGTGCCAACCTATTGGGATTTGATTCATGGAATATGGAAGTTAGAAGAAACTTCGCATGGGTCTATCATCTTTTTGGTCTTTATTTACCTGCTGATTAAGCAGAGTAAGGGCTTGTTTGAACGGGCCTATGTGCCATCAAATGGTATTGGCATCAGTCTACTTTTTATAGGTCTATTGTTGTATGTATTAGGCCGATCCCAAGATATTATTATTTTCGAAGTGGGTTCACAAATTCCCGTCTTTGCCGGTACTTTATTGTTAATGCAAGGTACTGCTAGTCTTCGCAGCGTTTGGTTTCCTTTGCTGTATCTGGTTTTCATGTTACCCCTCCCGAGTTTTGTGGTCGACAGTCTCACGGGGTTGCTTAAGCAATGGGTTTCATTTATTGCAGTAGAAATTCTTTATGATGCGGGTTACCCCATTGCCCGTAATGGGGTTATTATCATCATAGCTCAATATCAACTTTTAGTTGCGGATGCCTGTTCTGGACTAAACTCCATGTTTTCATTGTCCGCGATTGGGCTCTTGTATATGTATCTGGCTGGGCGATCAGGCTGGCTATATAACGGTGTTATGCTGGCCAGTATTCTCCCGGTTGCATTTGTTGCCAATATAGTGCGGATTATAACTTTAATTTTAATTACTTATAATTTTGGAGATGCGGCCGGACAAGGCTTTATGCATGGTTTTGCCGGGATAGTATTGTTAACAGTGGCAGTTCTGTTGCTGTTTATGCTGGATAGCTTGCTCGTGCGTTGGATACCCGTTGCGCAACCAATCTCAATAACTAAAGTTTGATCAACAGGGTATGAGTATTACGCATTTGCCGATGGCGATAACTAACAAACCTCAACCTCCATTCCTAAAAGCGGCTTTCGTTTTATTGCTTATGCTATTAGCGATGAGCTCAGCAATTTTCTTAAAGCCGACAAAAAAGATAGCTGATCAGCTCGAACAATTTGGTTTGGAGACCCTGGTTCCTAAGCAGTTTGGGCAATGGAGGGAAGATAACAGCTTTGCTATGCTGCAGGTCAGTCATGATAAACAAGCGTTACTCAATCAAATTTATAGCCAGAATCTGGCGCGTACTTATTTTGACGATAAAGGTAATCGAATTATGCTCTCCATTGCTTATGGTGGCGATCAAGGCGATGCTATGCGAGTTCATAATCCTGAAGCCTGTTATTTTGATCAAGGTTATCAAGTTCGGAACATAACGACTAACAACCTGGATACTGGTTACGGACAACTATCAACCAAGCGGCTAACGGCCACGAAAGGGTCTAGGGTAGAGTCAGTGACTTACTGGATTAAAGTGGGTGATACAGTAACTGTTCAGGGTCTTAAATGGAAATTGGTTCAGATGAAATATGGTCTGAGTGGGCAAATACCTGATGGCTTGGTATTTCGAGTGTCAAGCATTGGTGATGAGCTAGGTGGTTATAAGCTACAGGAAAAATTTGTTAGAGATTTATTAGCGGTGCTCTCTCCAGAAAATAGAGTTCACTTGATCGGGAAAACCTCATTATAAACTTTAAATATTAATCTTATTATGCAAAAACGATTAGGATTGATTCTAAGGGTAACGATTCTTTCGCTACTAGTAGCCTGTGCTGATGAAAACAAACCCAAAGCGCCGGGCCAGATTGCAGTAATAGTCAATGGTGAGGAAATATCAATCTATCAATTAGAGGATGCTTTGCATCAGGCCGGTTTGGTAAGCGATGAAAAGGGCAAGCAGGCCATGCCTCAACTGTTAAAGCGTTTGATTGAACAGTCCCTCATCTTACAGCAAGCCAAAGCAGATAAATTGGAGCGTGATGCTGGAGTCATGATGGCACTGGAAGCTGCTAAACGCAAAATATTAACCGAAGAATGGCTGAAACGGAAAATGAACAGTGTAAAAAAAGCCAACCCCCAAGAGATTGAGGCGTTTTATAATGTTCATCCTGAGCTGTTTGAGAAGCGTAAAGTCTTTCAGTTGAAAGAACTCTATATTGATACTAAGTCAGAAAGCCAATCAAAGATAGCTAAAATCATTGACTCCACTGATGATGTAAATACACTAGAGCACCATTTGGAAGCACAAAAAGTCCCTTTTAATGCCAATCAGTCAACCTTGACTGCTGAGCAGTTGCCTATGGACCGTTTGCCTCTGCTTTCTGCACTACCGCTGGGTCATTTTATCAAAATAATCAGTGAAAATGGAGTGCTCATTCAGGGGGTATTATCCGCAAAAGAAAGTCCGACAGATAAAACAAAAGCGGCTTCTTTAATAGAAGCTTTCTTGAATAATCAAGAGCGCAAGAAAGAATCTGAAGTACTCATTAAGCACTTGCATGAGACTGCAAAAATAGAATACCTGGGTGAGTTTGCAAAATCATTCCAGAAAGAAGGGCAAATTAATGAAGAAAATCCTTCAGTGCCTATAAAACAACCTTAATCTTCTTATATGGGTGCTGGTGATGAAAGCAATTCAACAGATGGTTTGGGATTGGCCGTTACGTTTATTCCATTGGTTATTGGTCTTGGCAGTGGTAGGGGCTTATATCACTGGAGAACTCGGCGGTTCCTTGACGGATTGGCATAGTCGGTTGGGTGCTCTTACCTTAGGCTTATTGATTTTTCGAATATTCTGGGGTTTTTTAGGCACTTACTATGCTCGGTTTGTTCATTTCTTTCCTACGCCTGGACGGTTGATCACTTATTTTAAAGGTGATTGGCATGGGGTTGGCCATAATCCTGTTGGAGCCTTGTCAATATTCGCTTTGTTATTAGTATTAGCGGCTTTAATTGTAACAGGGGTATTTGCAAATGATGACATTGCCTTTGAAGGCCCTTTGTTTCACCTCATAGATAAAAGCCTAAGTGACCGAATAAGTGGTTGGCATGAATGGCTGGTTGATGGTTTATTGGGCTTGGTGGGTCTGCATATTACAGCGGTATTCTATTATCTGTTGATCAAGAAAAATAATTTAATACGGCCTATGTTAACCGGCAATACCTTATTAAGACCCGATCAGTTTGTTGGATCAAATGGATCATTAAGTATTCCCCGTTTTATTTTTGTTGTATTGATTGCTTCGACAGTCGTTTGGATAGTTTGGAGTGGTTTGGTGACGGATTATCTGGCATCATTAAGCAGATAATTTTCAACGTTACTCAAAGGAAATACATTGATGAAATTAAAATGCGTGTGGTGTTTAAGTTGTTTGTTTGTAGCCTCTGTGGTTATGGCAAACCCAATTGAAGATCAAATCAGGATTCGTCAATCCACCTATGCCGTCATGGGCTGGAATACGGGTAAAATAAAAAATCAAATTGTTGATCATCCTGAGACATACCATAAAGATCAAATTATTGCTGCTGCCAACACCCTGTCTGCGCTCGCCCATTCTAATTTACTTGAAGAACTTTATGGCCCCGGCACGGACCAAGGAACCGGTTGGAAACCGACCCGGTTAAAGGCTGATTACTTTCAGAAGCAGGATGAAGTTAAAGAAATTAATACACGCTTAATTAAAGAAACTGAAGAACTTAAGGTGGCGGCTGATTCAGGCGATGTGGCTGCAATCAAAAGTCAGTTCGGAAAGCTGGGGGCTACCTGTAAAAGTTGTCACGATCTGATTCGTGTACGTGAGTAAGATCAAAGCTATTTAAGTAAATCCACATTAAGTAGGTCATAAGACCTACTTAATAAGACCTTAGGTGGGCTTTATCTGGTTTAGAAAGCCGTCTTAATTCTCCAGGGTGACAAACGCCAACTTGGTTATTCCAGCATGCTGCACAATGGCCATGACCTCGGCCAGTTTCTCATAGACAACGGCTTTATCTGCATACAAATGCACGCCGATTTCAGGGTTCTTTTCTATTTCAGATTTTAACGCTGATTCAAGTGCAGCCAGATCCGCCATAGGTATTTTGTTAATGGTGATGATACCTTGGGCATCAACCCCCAATTGCAATGGTTGCTCCTTTACATCTGCGGTGGTTTGGGTTGTTTTGGGTAAGGAAACATGTACCGATTGCGTTAATAAAGGGGCTGTGACTAATAAAATAATAACCAGCACCAGCATCACATCCACCAAGGGAGTGACATTAATTTCGCTTAAAGCACTTTCTTCTTCTGATTGAGGTTTAAAAGCCATGGTTTAAGCCTGCTCATTTTTGGTGTTTAAAGCAACTGATAAGAAGTTGGCGACAAAGTTATCTAAATGAGAGCGCTGTATTTTGACGCGACGTAAAGCAAAGTTATAAGCTAATACCGCAGGAACCGCAACCGCAATACCAATAGCTGTAGCAACAAGGGCATCACCAATCGGGCCTGCAACAACATCTAAACTGGTTGAACCACTCGCAGTAATCTCATGCATCGCATGCATAATGCCAAGTACAGTACCAAATAAGCCTACAAAAGGCGCAGTACTGCCGATACTCGCCAAGATAGTTAAGCCACCTTCCATGCGCTGCTGTTCTTGCTGTAACTGCTCACGCATCGCTTGTTCCAGCAATTCTGCTGTGTCACCATTGTGTTTAAGTTGATTTCCTTTTGCGCTTTGATGTTCTTCAATCCAGGTTGTGCCGACATAAGCCAGTCGGGCTTCCGATCCTTTGGCTAGATTGGGTGATAGGTTCTTAAGCTGCTTTAAACTGGATAAGCTCCAGAAGGAGGCTTCAAATCGCTTATTACAACGGCTGTTATTTGCAAACTGCCACATTTTAAAGAAAATGAGCGTCCAGGTTAGTACTGAAAAAACCAGTAACGTATACAGCGTGGCATCAATAATAAGTTGGGGGGAAATATGTTCAGGCATTCGGTAAATATCCTAGTTAATAAATAGTTATAAAATTAGTGTTCAAGTTTAAATTGGAGTTTTTGCACAGCTCGTTGGGTAACCGCAACGCCATTGACTATTTTTTCCTTAAAACGCCATTTGCTGATAGCCGTTAATGCTGCGTCATCAAAAATCTCTTCAGGTTCTGCACTAATTACCACCGCATCATCTACTGAGCCATCAGTTTGTACAGTAAATTCGACTTTGACCCAGCCTTCAATATGGCGATTTGCCGCACGTGCAGGGTATTCAGGGGGAACCCGAAATAATGCAACAACACCTGAGCTGACTGTTGGCGCGTCATTGCTAGGCCCTATGGCTTTGGGCGCATTAGTCGTGCTGGTTGTCGCCGAAGTTACAGCAGGAGCTGCAGGTGCAGGGGGGGCAGGCGAAAAGGTGGGCATAGGCACCACTTCCTTTATAACTGGCTCAGGCTTTTTAGCAATAACAGGTTTTACGATAGGCTTGGGCTTAATCACCGGCTTTGGCTTTTCAAGTTCTTTCTTGACCACTGGCTTGGGTGGTTCTGGCGCGGGTGCAGGCGCTGCGGGTTTGATTGCGGGAGCAGATTTTTGCATCACCACTTCCATTATCACGGTCTCTGGTTTGGGCGTTTCGACTGGCGCGTTTAATAGATACCACGCTAAACCAAGATGTAGACAAATGACAAAAGTCAGTAATCCCGTAGCAACAAAAGATGATTTTTTCTGGTTTGCCAACGGGTTGAACATGACTCTATTAGTATCGGAGTAAAAAGGATGAATTGATGACATGAAAGAATAGGTAATTAAAAGTCTGAGCTGTCTTCGTGTTTTTTAATAACGCATTATTATAAGCTTATTAATCGACATCCCAATGGTTGAAAAAGAAAAAGCTGGATTACGTTGCATAACCCAGCTGGCTAGAATTGCCTTTGCAATGAAATGAAACAAAGCTTTTGAAAGCAAATGGCTCATTTTTTATTAATAATTGAATGGCTGGTTTCATAATATATGCAAGTTCGATACCAGTTTTATGCAAGCCTTAATAGCTAAGGCATTGGAGTATCAGGGAATAGAGGAAGAGTTTCAAAAGTGTGTTATATCACGCACTTTTTAGAAAAAATAAGTCATATAACACAGTTTTTATTAGAGCTTGTTTTTGTTGCTTGTGCTTGTCACTGCATTAGGTGTCGGTAATCAAAGGCTTAATTGAATTATTTTTGTATTGGCGTGTTATTTGCTGTTAATAGGATCATCCCAGTTGCTCAATGAATGATACTTCAGGGGCAGCTTTTTTTAATAGATAAAACAATACATTAAATTAAATTATGATCAATAAAACACCTCCTTTCCCACTCAATTCAAGGGTTGCTTTAATTGGCTTGCTGATAGTCGCTACACCTATGGCCTTTGCAGATACAGATAAAAAGCCAGTTGTTAATTCAAAGAATCTGTCTGGCAAAAAAGAGGTATCTAAAACGCAGTCAGCTGATTTTAAACTGACCTTGGATGAAATGGTGGTTACCACTTCCGATAATGTGAATAGTCCGCTTCCGACACCATCAAAAACGAATATTTCTGCACCCAGTACCAAGGTAAGAAAAGCTGATATTGACAAAACCAATGCCGTAACTACGGCTGACTCAGTTAAGTATGAGTCTGGTATATTTGCGCGTCAGCGGTATATTGGTGATCCCAATGCACCAGTCGGTATGCGGGGTTCAAGTGCTTATCAGGGAGGACGAGTGTTGGTGTATATGGATGGTATGCCTATCTGGAATCCTTTGCAGTCCAGCTATAATGGAGCGCCTCGGTGGGGCTTGATCGGGCCGGGTGAAATTAAGTCGGTAGAAGTGATTGGTGGGCCTTTTTCTGCTGAATACAGTGGTAATGCGATGGGCGGAGTTATCAACTTTACTACTTTAATGCCACAAAAGCGCGAAGTGTATACCGAAGCAACCTATATGTTACAGCCTTATAATTCCATGGGGACTAATGTTAATCTGCAAGGCTTTAAGACCTTTGGTTCTTATGGTGATAAGTTTGGCGATTTTAGTACCTTTTTTTCATATAACCATTTAGAAAATGAAGGGCAACCGATGACACCAACGGTAGTCACAGGGTTGACGCCAGCCACCGGAGCGGTTGCTAAGAATCCAACCTTTGGGGCATTAGCAGAAATAAATCCTAAAGGTAATGGTACGGGTGGGCCTGCGGGTACACCGATGTTACAAATTGGTAGTGATGGCGTTTATCATTCAATTGATGATCTTTATAAATGGAAAGGAGGTTACGACATTACTCCAGAGCTTAAAACCTCAATCACGGCAGCCTTTGAAGATTTGGATGTAACGCATGTCGGCCAATCATTCTTAACCAATTCAGCAGGTCAGACAGTTTGGGGGTCGCAGTTGACTGGCTATAGTGCGGCTGGGGATAAGTTAACCAGTAATACCTCTTGGGGTGCCAGTCAACAAAATCGTCAGACGGTTACTTTGGGCTGGGGTTTGAATGGTCGTGTTTTTGGCAACTGGTATAATAATACGAATGTCAGTTATTTTGACATCCTTAATGATACGACGCTTTCCTCAAATTATAACCCTGCTGATCCCAAATATAATCAGGCAGGTGGCCAGGCAGGCTTAAGAACGCACTGGACAGGGTCTGGCTGGGTTGGGTTAAAGTCTCAATTTAACAATGAGGAGTTTTTTGGTAACAAGAATCTGTCATTTTCATCAGGCTTTGAATATCAACGTGCGCACATGATGCAAACGGTTAATAATCTAAGCAGTTATTCGGGTAATGTAATTAATACCGCCTCACCGCTTAACACCCAAAGCGGTGGAACCACCAATAGCTTTGCGTGGTTTAATCAACTAAGCTGGCGATTTCTTAAAGATTGGGATGCCACGCCCGGGGTTCGTCTGGAGCGTTGGGGGCTGGAAGATGGTACGTATTTAACGACAGCGAATCAAACTGGCTCACTTAATCCTCAGAATCGTCAAGTTTCAAACTGGGCACCCAAATTTTCATTCGGTTATCAGCCAGGGAACTGGAAGTTCCGTTATTCGGTTGCAAAAGCCTATCGTTATCCGGTTGCTGACGAGTTATTTGGGAACTCAAGCAGTGTAACGGGAAGTGTGACTTTAGCGAATTCGACTTTAAAACCAGAAGATGGTACGCATCATAATTTATTGGGCGAATATGACTTTGATAATGGTTATGTGCGTTTAAACTTATTCCATGAAAATATCCGTAATGCCATTTATACCCAGTATATCTATTTAAATGGCGCACCGACCTTAAGCTCAGTGATGTCATCGATTGGTGAGGTAGAAACAAACGGCATCGATCTTTCAACCAATTACGATAATATTTTAAAGTCAAATGTTGATGTTAAGCTAAACACGACCATACTGGATGCAAAGATAGTTTCAAATCCGCTTAATACGGCGCTAGTAGGTAATCAAATGCCGTTAATGCCGCATTACCGGGCAAACTTGTTAACGACCTATCATTATGGTAAAGATCTTGATTTATCAGTGGGTACTCGCTACCAAAGCGCCATGAATTCTCAGCCTGATAACAAGGATACCCAAAATGCGTATTACGGTGCTTTTACCGAATCCGTGTATGTTGATTTAAAAGGCACCTATCATTTCAATGATAAAAAAGGTCATATATCGGCGGGTATAGATAACATCAATGGTTATGTTTCTTTTTATAACCATCCATTACCACTGCGCACATTCTTTGCGCAAGTCGGTTATAAATTCTAAGCTCGACCCAACGCAAGCAAGCTTCCATGATTCCAATTTGAGTCATGGAAGCTTTTTTTGGGCTTAATATCTGAGTGGCAGAGGTTCTTTGCCAGTAAAGAGTACCAAGAAAAGAAAGCAGATAAATAACAGGAGAAAGACAAAAGACGAAGGTGGTTTCATAATAGTGTTTAAAAAGGGTAGTGTATCGGGCTTACCCAGCCTAAAAGAATTTAATTGTGGATACACTACCAAGGGAAGCAGATGATGTCTATAAGTTTAACTACCTATGCCAAGAAAAGAGCGTGTTGCTGGAATTCTTCTTAAGATTAAAAACTCGATAATTAGAATAATGATTAAAGAGATGCCCAGTAAAGGTAGTAGTGTTCCTAAGACAACAATAACCAGACCCAGATAAGCCGGCAGTGGTGGGCGCTTAATGACTTTTGGAGCACCGAGCGTGCCTGGATTGCGTCTTCCCCACCATAAGACCACTGAACTAACGCCCAGTAAGAAAACACCCAGTGCAGTGAGTACGCCCAGCGCCTGATTAAACCAGCCAAATAACTGGCCTTCATGAGCGGCAACGCCGACGCCAATAATCCGGTCTAATAGTGGTCGTTGAGAAAAATCCTTACGCTCAATGATTTCACCCGTGTTGGTGTCCAGTTTAATATTAACCCGTAAAGGACGATTTTGACTGTCTGAACGCGCAGACCAGTTAGCGCCATTTTTATTCGGAGGGGATATTAGCACAGGGTAGGCAAAATTTTGAGCGGCGACCACTGGTACAATATGATCCAGAATAGTGTAGTCAGTCAGTGTTGCAGGGCTGGCCATGTTATGACCTTCGTGCCCTGTGGAGCTTGCTGTCGGTGTATTGCTGGCTTGTCGCTCAGCCAATTCTGAAGAGCGTCCAGTGGTCCAGTCTTGCTTAACTACCGTAGCTTGGGTACTTTGACGAACTGTTTTGAGTATTCCACCCCATGATTTTGCCCACGGTAAGCCACTGATGATCAAAAACAATACAAAAAATGCCACCCATAAGCCGGTGACTGAATGGATGTCACGCCAGAAAGTGCGTCTCCCTGCGGTGAGTCGAGGATAAACAATGCCCGCAAGACCGGATACATTGCGTGGCCACCAGAGATAAAGTCCAGTAATAATGAGTACCACCATCCACGAAGCTGCCAATTCCACCAGATAAGAGCCTTTATCTCCCGCCAGTAAGTCACCGTGCAGATGAAAGATTAATGACATCAGGCGTTCATCTTCGGGGACGCTGTTTAAAATTTCCAGGGTTTGTGGGTGTACATAGACACGTTGCAACTGTTTATCTTTGCCTACCAAAATACGTACAGCTGAGGTCTCTGAGGTTGGCATTTCATAAGCGTTCAGTACAGAACCGGGTACGGTCGCCAAGGCGGCGGCCACTTGTTGTTTGGGTGTTGCTAATTGTCCTATGACCACGAGATTGTCATAATCCCGATCTATCCAGGCTTCAATTTGAGGTTTGAATAAATAAATTCCACCCGTAATAGAGAGCCAAATGGCAAAGGGTATGCAAAATAAACCGGCATAAAAATGCCAACGCCAAACGCTATTGTAGGTTAATTTGCTTTTAATTTGCTTGAAGGTGTTTGCTGTTCGAGTGTAACTTTTCATTAGCTTGTCAGGTTAAATTATTGATTGGATTTGTTGTAATATGGCCAAATTAAAGCAAAATTTATACCATTAATGTTTTTTGCTATGTATATCAGTGGCTAAAGTATTTTATTTAAGGTCACCTGCTAGCAAAGTGTGTGATATGACACAGTTTTATTTAAAAAGTACGTGAAATGCCATAGCAAGAAATCGAAAGTAGCCCAATACTGGAGCTCATGCATGGGCAGATTTTTCCGGATCACCCTTACATAAGCTCAGGTCGCATGTTGTTCGTCACTATGTAATAGATTGTTAGCCGTTTGCATAGGCGACAGTGCCTGATGTCACTAGTGATCGGGGCTTGTCGTATGTACTTTTGGTAACTGAATAGGTTACAAACAAAAAATAACCCTTACATGACA
>SESB01000985.1_pt1 | contig 19783 bp, 12 predicted proteins | sample 3171441 | NCBI WGS metagenome assembly SESB01 (sample SAMN06051867, study PRJNA518727) | freshwater metagenome | biome: subpolar coniferous forest; feature: holomictic lake; material: water; isolation source: holomictic Lake 227, 6 m depth | place: Canada: near Kenora, Ontario | collected... | reverse complement strand
GCTGCTGCAGGCTGCTTGAGTAATTCATGAGGGGGTCCGGCTGCACGCAGATATCCTTTGTCTAATACCAATAAGGTATCTGCCAGACGAATATGACTAGGACGATGGCTAATAAAAATCACCGTGACCTTACCTTTGAGCTCTTTTAAAGTTTCTATAAACTTGCGATCACCCAACTCGTCTAAACCAGCACCGGGTTCATCAAAGACCATGATGGGGGCTCTTGTCAAATAGGCGCGCGCTAAAGATAATTTCTGTTTCAAACTAGATGGCAGATCGTTGGTGTTGTCACCCACGCGATATTCCAAGCCTTTTGGTAATGCCAATACTTGTTCCAATCCGCCCGCCATATCCAAAGCTTGATATACCTCATCATCAGTCGCATCAGGACGCGCTAAGCGTAAGTTCTGGGAAATAGTCGCTCTAAATAGTTGAATATCTTGTGGGGCGTACCCAATCATGCGACGCAACTCGATCGGATCTAGCTGACGAATATCTACGTTATCAATCAGAATGGCGCCTGCTTGTGGTTGATACATTCCCAGAATCAATTTAAGCAAAGTAGATTTACCGCCGCCGTTAGGACCGCTAATGGCCACCATCTCACCAGGCGCGACTTTAAACTCCACACCAATGAGTGCAGGATCAACATTTAATGAGTAACGGAAAGAGACGCGAGCAAATTCCAGGCTACCTTCGAGACCGCGAGCAATCAATGAGCTCGCAGAGCCTTGGCTCTCACCCTGAATCTTCATCAAACCATCTATCTGACGAGTGGCACTCCGCACCCGCTCAATCCGAGTCATATTGGTAAAGACTGTTTGAATCGGTGTTAAGACACGCCACATCAACATCATCGACGCAATCAAGGCGCCTGAAGATACAGTCTGCATAAAGACGGCTGGTACAGTCGCTGTCACGATAAACAATGCAGAGAGCATCATCACAAAGTAAGAAACCCCAACGAGCAATGAGGACATCTGCTCCGCTTTAAATGAAGCCATCGTAGCGTTGGCGGAGATTTCTCTAAAGCGCTCTAACCACAAGGTTTGCGCTCCACACTCACGCACCACACGCATCTTGGTAATCATCTCTACTAAGAACTCATTGCGCTTGGTGGAGGCTTTACTCACTGCCGCAACACGGTCACGTGTAGGGACCGAGAAGATCCAATACAAAAATGCATAAATCGACGCCATGATCACAAACACCAATAAAGCAATGGGGTTGATGACGGATAGGGCAATTAACAGAATTAAGGTGGCCGGTGACTCCAACATGGTTGAGGCCAAAGGACCAATAAACAAATCCCGAATCGCTTCAAAGCTTTGCAAACGAGAGGTCTGTGATCCAACTGAAGCCCGCTCGGTATAAGCAGGCGACATCTTAAATACCTGCTGCAAGATAGTGGCGCCAAACAGATATTCAATGCGTCCAGCAATGTAAGACAGAATGCGTGCGCGTTGACGCATGAAAAAGAATGCTAAGGAAAGTCCCATAGCAGAGCCAATTCCTAAATACAGCAAGGTGTCTTTTGCACCCGATGGAATGATGGTGCTATAGACCACCATCATGAATAAAGGTCCGGCCATAATCACCAAACCTGTTACCAAAGCAGAGATCGTTGCTTGACCAACCAAAGGGGCAAAGCGCAGCATGACCCTAAAGACCCATGAACGGTTCTCTACTGTCTTATTGTCTGTTAGCTCATAAAAGAATGCCTGACCCATCATGTTCAGGTTTGATTCAAGGTCTACTTCACCGGATTCACTAACACCCTTACGCATGTGTTGTCCAACCCGACCCATAGCGACAAAACCAAAGCCATCATCCGGCAAGAACAAACAAGGTAACGAACGCGCATCTAACTCGCCTAAAGGGCAATGCACTTTAATGACTTTGTAGCCCAACTGCGCCATGGCATTATGAAATCCAGGTAAATCTAAACTCTCCGTGAAATAAGGCAATGACTCTGCTACTTCACGCGCAGAGCCACGAGAGTTCATCAGCTTAAGTAATAAGGTCAGACAATCCGATAAATCAGTTTCATTTTTAAAGCTGCTATTGACCGTCTCATTAGTACGCTCCCAGCGCTGGGTATCAATGTGACCCCGCTTGAGTGGTGAATCAAAATACTCTGCACTAGAAATAGAGTTGTAGCTAAAGCCCTCAGGAGATTTGGATCCGGTCAGAGAGAGGGCTGAGCCTGTCGCTTCTTCAGGCGAAACAATGATGCCACTGAGCGTAGTCACCTGCCCTGCTTGTACCTCTGTGAGTTTTCCGCCGCTAAGATAATAAGTGGCATTAGCAAGACGCAAATAAGATGGTCTTTGTGAAACGATGACTAGGGTAATCTTTCCTTTAATAGCCTCTAAGAAACGTAGGAAGACGGCATCCCCTTCAGAATCAATCGTAGAAGTCGGATCATCAATCAAAATGATGTTGGGCTGATTGGACAGCGCGCGGACGATTGCAATGCGTTGACGATAACCAGGTGGCAATGAATCGGTTGCCATATCCCCTACCGGAGAATCCCAACCACGGGGCATTTTAGAAACAAAATCACCAAGGCCCAATGATTTGGCCGTTGCTAAAGCACGTTCTACTCGGCTGGCATCAAATACGCTCGCGTTATCGAGTAGCGAGCCTTCAAACATTTGCGTGCTTTGCGGTAAATAGGCAATTTGTTCGGTAATTTTTCGTAGGTCAATCTCGGAGATATCTTTGCCATTAACGTCGATATGCCCTTCAGATGGCGTCAATACTCCCGCCATCAGCTGTAGCAAGGTACTGCGACCTGCACCAGTATCACCAGTAATCGCAACGCACTCACCTGCCTCAATCAGCAGACTCAGTTTGTCAAATATTTTGCTTGTACTACCAGGGAATTGATAGCTGATGTCCTTCAATTCAATCGATGACGGAATGAGCTCTTCACCAAAGGCGTGGATCTCTTCTCCATCATTTAAGGTCGTGCTCGCAGGCAAGCCTGGCATCGCCAAGGTTTTTGCCAAACCATCACGTAATACCTCGTCTTGCTGAAACTTAGTCCACATGCCGCCCAAACGCTGTAACGGCGCTAGCGAGCGCATGCCGAGCAATACGCAGGCTGCCAACTCACCATTGGTGAGATGGTGCGTAATAACAAGATATGCACCTAGGGCAACTATTAGGGTAGTTAGGAGTGGTGAGAAAACATTACCAACGCCCGAAGCCATATCCCCCGCATAAGTCATGCGCGCCATGATGCGAGCACTACTTTCTTGCAGGCGCTCATAGCGACGCAACATCAATGATTCCATCGACATGGATTTCATCGTATGAACATTACTCAAGGTTTCGTTTAAGAAATTACTACGCCGTAAGTCTGCTATCTTTTGCTCTTTGATAAGCTCAGGATCGCTACGCCCCATCTTCCAAGTGATGTACACAAATACTGCGTACCCAACCGTGACTAATAAACCAATCCAAATGTTGAGAATAAAAATAATCAATAGGTACAAGAAGGTAAATGGCAAATCCATCAATTGTTGGAAGGTTTGACCAGAGTAGTGGTACTTCAAACTGGAAACGGATTTAAAGCTCTCCATCACCGCACCAGTGCCCTGGCGCTCAAACTCATGCAAAGGCTCTGCCAATACTCGCTCGGCCACCTCCATCATCGCTTTGTGTTCAAAGCGGGCAGAAATCCAGGCAGTGGTGTAGGAGCGCGCCACTCGAGTGATGGACTCCAATGCCACCGCAATACCAACTGTGATGGCAAATAAACCTAAGGTATCCATAGACTGATGCGGCAAGATACGGTCATACAACTGCAACATCAACAATGGGAATGCTAAGGCCAGTAAATTGATCACAATACTGGCAGCCAAAATCGTTTTCTTCTCTGTATCAAATGGGGACAACATGCCCACCAGCTTTTGCAACTCGGTTTGATTGCGGATTTGATGAATCCGCGCACCCAATACGTCCATCTCGCCTTTGAACTCGGACCACTCAATGATGGCACGTGCCCGTAATGCAATCCAACGCTCTTTTAGAAGCGGAACCCAATGGCTAGGCTTGGCTTTTGGCAAATGGGCATTGAGTAAATGCTTCGCTCTTTGCTGATCAAAGGCCTTACTCTCTTTTAAAACCCGATTCTTACTTTGTAGATGAGACCAAACCGATTCAATATCCGATTTAATAATGGAATACAGGGCAATTGCGCCGATCTTTAACGCGTGGCCACAATACTGCATGGCGGCCCAAATCTGTTGTAATGTTTTCTTCATTATTTACTCTCCTGAGTAGCAGGAGTGAATATGATTTCAGATGCAAACTCACGCATAGTAATAGGAGATTCCAGCGCTTTTAAACCGCTACCAGGTAATGGCACACCACTACCGCGATAACTTGCCTGACCTGCTGGGCTTACCACCAAATCTGGCTTGTGCCCAAATACTGAATCTGCGTTATTGGCTTTCTCAACCCAGCTGGCGTCTGCTTTAGGTAGAGAACCACCACCTAAGCAGGGATCATTATCTAACTTCATACCGCCGCCAATCGCTTTATAGAGATTGACCGATGCAATTAACTGATCACTTCGACCGGTAATAGCAGCATCTTCAGAGGCAATCACGGTTCTTTGAATTTCATATAACTGGACGTAGTCCATACCGCCACGCTCAACTACCTTAGCGCTCATTACCGCCAAACGTTGAGCCCGTTTACGAGAATCATTTAATGCGGCATATTGCTGAGCAGTCAATGCCACGCCTGATAAACCATCTTCAACATCACGCATTGCACCAACCACAGTATTAGCATAGCTTTCCAGCAATTCCACATTTTTTGCACTAGCTAACTGAATTTGTGCACGACGCTTACCAGCATCAAAAATGTTTTGCACTAAGTTAGATGTGATGTTGTAGAACAAGCTTTGGGGCATGGTTAATTGCGATAGTAAGAAACTGCCATAGCCACCGCCACCAGTAATGGCAAAGGTCGGAAATAGGTTTGCCCGCGCTGCGAGTAGGTCTGCTTCAGCTCCCTCTAATGAGGCTTCTGCCCTGCGGATGTCAGGACGACGGCACAATAAATCGGATGGCAAGCCCGGCGCTACGATGGGCGCATTAAATTCCTCAACGGATTTCGCTTTAATTTTGATAGACGATGTAGTGGTGCCTAGGAGTGCAGCCAAACGATTAATGGCCCTTTCTCTCTGGAGCTTTAAGCCGGTAACCAAGGCATCCGTATTGTTTTCCAAAATCAACTGCTGGGATAAGTCGATCAAAGTGGCATCACCCAGATCAACCCTGCGCTCAATACCTCTACCAACACCGCGAATGGCCTCCAAGTTGCGTTCGCTGACCGCAATGCGCTCATCTAATGAAACTACCTGGAAATACACTGTCATTACATCGCCAACCAAACTCAAGGCTACTGCTTGGCGATTGAATTCACTAGCTAAGGCTTGTGAGAAAGCTGACTGCGTGTCAAAGCCCTTTTTACCCCATAGATCAACTTCATAGTTCACCAGTGCGCCTGCTTGCCATAAAGGCTGTGAACCCCACTGCGAGCTATTGGATGCATAACCAGGCCCTGGAACTGGCGCCTGATTACCGTATCGGACATTGGCATCTAAGGTTGGGTACTGTGCAGATTTCACAATATCTGCTTGTGCTCTTGTTTGCGATACGCGTGCGATGGCAATACGCAAATCAAAGTTATTGGTTAAGGCAGTTTCTACAATGCCATTGAGTTCTTCGCTACCAAAGTCTTGCCACCACTGCTCTTTAGGGCGGGGTAATTGCTGATTAATAGGTGTTTTATAAGCCGTAGGTAACCAACCAACATAAGTTGGTCCTGTTGGTGGATCACCCTCCCGCTGCATAAGCGAAGTACAGCCCGAAAGCGCTAAGCTAGAGCAAACTAAATAGATGGGTAAGTGCTTGGTACAAAAGCGGTAAGCACTTATTTGGCGAGGCTTCATCAAAAAATGAACTTTAGTTATAGACGAGGGTCTATTAGATCGAACTTAATCCCTATAACCAATGGTTGTAATAAGCTTATTTGTATGGCTTTTATGTACTATTAAAAGGAGTAGATTTCTACTAAATAAATCCACTTAATTGTGTAGATAATCAAATTCATCTATTTAAATGATGTTTGGCACTACTTTGAACCAGAAAACGGTACTAAATGACTTCTTAAGCATTGGCGCCTCACTCTCCAGTGAGAAGGACATCCAACAGCTATTAGAAAACATTATCCAAACGGCAATGCGCTTTACCAATGCCGACGCTGGAAGTATTTACCTGATTCAAGAAAACCAAACCCTCAATTACGAGATCGTCCATACCAAAAGTAGAGACCTTCATTGGGGTGGCACCAGTGGAACGCCAATTGACGCATCCCCCATTCCCCTCTTTCTCTTGGATGGAGAGCCAGATCTCACCCGAGTAGCCTGCTATGCCTTTCACCGGGCTGAAACCGTCAATATTGCGGATGTGTATAACGCCACGGGTTTTGATTTTTCGGGAACACACAAGCTTGATGTTAGAAATGGTTATCGGTCTCAGTCATTCTTGACGATTCCGATGAAGAATCATGAGTCAGAAGTCATTGGTATTTTGCAATTAATTAATGCAGTAGATCCGTTTGCCGGCAATATCATCCCTTTTTCTGCAGCCAACCAATCGCTCGCTGAAGCGCTGGCATCACAAGCAGCAGTTGCCCTGACAAACCGAAATTTAATCAATCACCTTGAAAAACTATTTGAATCATTCATTAGTTTGATCAACCATGCGATTGATGATAAGTCCCCCTATACAGGCGGCCACTGCAATCGCGTTCCAGACCTCACAATGATGTTGGCTGATGCCGTCAATCGCAGTAAGGTCGGCCCACTGAGCACCTTCTCGCTCACAGAAGAAGATCGCCACGAATTGAAGATTGCCGGTTTACTACATGATTGCGGTAAGATCACCACCCCAGTGCATGTGGTCGACAAAGCCACCAAGCTAGAAATGATTTTTGATCGCATTCATTTAATCGAAACGCGCGCGGAAATTATTTATCGAGATATTCAGTTGCTCGAAACAAGCGGAAAAATTTCCACTGAAAGCGCTCTGCAAAAACGCGAACAACTGATTGATGATTGCAATTTTTTATGTCATTCCAATATCGGCGTCGAATCCATGAGGGATCAGGATATCGCCCGCGTTTATGAAATAGCCGAACGCTATCGCTGGGAAGATATCTCCGGTAAACGGCACGACTTTTTAGACGCAGATGAAATTGTGAACCTCACCATTCGGGCGGGCACGCTTACTCCTGCAGAGCGGCAGATTATTAATCACCATATTGACTCCACCATCAGCATGCTGGAGAAGCTTCCTTGGCCAAAACACCTCAAAAATGTTCCTGAGTATGCTGGTGGTCACCATGAGCGCATGGATGGCAGAGGCTATCCAAAAGGTTTGAAGCGTCATGAAATGTCTGTGCAGGCCCGCTGCATGGGGATTGCAGATATCTTTGAGGCCCTCACTGCTCAGGATCGCCCTTATAAGAAGGGTAAGACACTCAGTGAATCACTCAATATTTTGGGCAAGATGAAGCTCAATGGGCATGTAGACCCCGATCTATTTGATATTTTTATGTGGGAAAAAGTCTACGCAGAATATGCTGAGAAATTCCTAGAAGAGCATCTGATTGATGAGATCGATCTCAATGCCATTCCGGGATACATTCCACCGCCAACAGGGCGTTAAGCGGGACTGCTACTTAGTACAAACGGGTATTACTCACCCGTCTAATTTCAGCGACTGCCAATTGACCAATGTCACGCATCTTTTCATGCTTGTCTTGATTTAAATCTAACAGTGATTCAATTTGGGCATAAGAGGATTGAATAAAGCGATCACCATTCTCTTGACTCTTGCGAATGACCCCAAACTCAATGCGACTACGCTCTTCTGTCGTGAGCCTGCTAATTAAATTCTTGGTTGCCCAAATACTGCCGTGTCTTGCAAAATCACTTAAGCGTGATGCTTGATTAATCGTATTGCCCAACACAGCAAATTCAACGTGATTAGCGGATTGGAATGTTCCCAACCATTCTTGGCCTTCATGTAAACCAATATTGAGCTGTAGCTCGGTAAACCAGTTTTTGCGCGCCTGCCATTCAGCGCTAATCTTACGCATAGCTATACGTAGCTCATCTGCGCAAGCAACAGCATTAAATAAATAGTTACTCTCAGGCTGAGGGAAGAAGTAATACACCACGCCGTCGCCAACGTGCTTACCGTGGGTGCCGGTGTATTTACGCAAAATCGGTCCCATGGTTGCCCAGATCTGATTGATCAAGGCAAAGTATTCATCTGGTGGTAACTCAGAGCAAATGCGCACCGAGTTCTGTAAGTCAGCCACCAACACTGCTAAAGGCGTTAACACTGGCAAACGCTTACTTAATAAAGTGCGAATGACCTGATCTCGCTTGCCCAGAAAATTGAGCAGATCATCAATGGGATCTTTGCTAGGCTCGTGTACTACAAGTATGCCTTCACGGAAATACACCGCATAGACACGATATGCCGCCACATCACCCTGCACATCCTTGCGGAAGAACTCTGTTTCAAAAACCGTTTGATCGGAGTCCTCGCGCGCAAACTCAATGTCATCGAGTAGCGGTAACAGATCTACGTCTGCTAGGCTAATTGCATTCTGGAGTGCTTCATAAGACACCCTTGCACTAGCCATTTGTAGATGCAGACTTGTTAATGTGCGCTGCTCTTTCAGGGTGAGGCGTGACTCTGGACGTGAAAGCAGTTGCAACAAGCTTCTTTGATCACTGCGAGCTGGGGGTATCTCAAAACCAAATACTTCTTTTCTAGCAGCCTCATTTAACCAAGTGAGCTCAAGGTTGTAATTGAGCATGTACGCTGGATGCTTCAAGCCTTCGAGAGATAAAGTAATCTCACCATCAGACCGAGTGACCTGGGTTTTATGAGAGTCGCCGGATCGACGCGCCACTTTATCTACCCTACGCTTCTCGAGAGAATCTGCACTAGTGACAGCCACCTCCAGCAATACATCCGTCTCAGATAGGCGCTGCGCAACCTGAGCCATGGATAGGCCTTGGGTTTTCAGAATCTGCACAGCCTGGACTCTTTCAAGCGCATCATCTGGAAAAAATCCCAACACTCTAGCCCCGCCCTCGTCTGCATTAGCAGTCAAGGACTGTACAACCGGCTTTGGCAAGATACCAAGCTGGATGTAATTGTTAAGGGTGGCACGCGATATACCAGTTTGGTCTATCAGTGCCTTACTAGAAATCATGTGTCTATCTGTCCAAAAAGTGATGGCTGGGGGATCATTTATACAGATATCTATGCGGCATAGACAAGATTTATATGTATAAAAGTAGAAAACAACTAGACAGTTAGTTGTCTAAATCCAACATTTACAAAGAAATGAGGCTTCTACATGTACAAATAGACAGTTAAATGAGGATATTCTTGAATGCTTCTACGCTAAGAGGCTTGTTGTAAAGATAGCCCTGAGCAAAGTTGCAGCCCATATCCCGCAGTAAGCCTGCTTGGACTTCGGTTTCAACCCCTTCCGCAATGGAATGTAAGCCCAAGCCTTTTGCCATAGACACCATGGCGGAAACGAGAGAGGCGTCCATACTGCCCGGCAGGAGCGCTTGAATAAAATGCGCATCGATTTTGATGTAATCAAAATTAAAGCTCTTTAACGAGGCCAAGGATGAATAGCCCGTACCAAAATCGTCCACGCTAAACTTGCACCCCACTTCCTGAAGCATGGCAATCTTTCTCAATACGCGTTGAGATTCTATGAGCATCATGCGCTCTGTAATTTCTAACACAATCAATTCAGGCGAAACATCAGCCTCCTTCATCCAATCAATCCAGCTCAATGCAGAATGCTGATTTGAATTAAATTGTGAAGCAGAAACGTTTACAGCAATCGTAATCTGATTGTCATGTCCCAGAGACTTTAAGAAGTAGATGACCTCACGCATCACCCAATCACCTATCTCAACCATTAGCCCCGACTCTTCAGCAATACCAATAAAAGCTCCTGGCATAACAATTTCACCGCTTGGTCGTTGCCATCTCAGCAAGGCCTCGGCATGAGTAACCACGCCAGTCTCTAAATTAACAATAGGCTGGTACTGCAATAGAAATTGTTTCTTTTCCAAGGCTAGTCGTAGTTCTGCAATGATGCCGGCGCGATAACTAGCCTCAATTTGCAAAGACTGTGTGAAATACTGGTAGCTATTTCTGCCATTTGATTTAGCGGCATACATTGCCTGGTCTGCACACAAGAGCAGCGCCTTACCGTCGTTACCGTCGTTTGGAAACATCGAGATGCCAAAGCTTGCAGTTGCATACACCGTTTGATCCTGTATCAGAAAAGGTTCAGCAAGTTTCTTTAGAGTCTCCCTGATGATGATGTCGGCATTTTCTGGTCTATCCAACTCTCCTAACAAGACCACAAACTCGTCCCCACCAATGCGCGCTACCGTGTCAGTCTCTCGGACCTCGCCTCGCAAACGCGCTGAAACGGAGCGTAAAAGCTCATCACCAAAATCATGGCCACGACTATCGTTAATATCCTTGAAATTGTCTAAATCAATATAAATTACAGCCAAACTCTTATGCGAACGACTGGCTTGTTTAATGAGTTGCTCCAAACGGTCCAACATGAGGCGACGATTTGGCAAACCAGTTAAGGAGTCAAAGTTTGCTTGCTGGTTAATCAGCTCACGCGCTTTGCGATAGTCCGTCACGTCTGAAATTAAGATGACCCGCTGCAGCGCAAAGCCATCTTCATCAAAAGTGGAATAGATTGAAACAAAGCGCAATGCATCTTCGCCGTCTTTCACCTTAATCCAAGCCTGCCCCTCCCAGCGACCCATTGCCTCTAATGAAGTAAAAATGTCAGAATATGAACGCGCGCCATGGCGCTTCACTAAGAAGTCAGAAAAAGCATAGCCAACCAAGTCGGCATTTCGGTAGCCAGTCATCTCTAGAAAATGTTCATTAGCCAACAGGATATTATTTTTGGCGTCACTAATAACGACGGCCTCACCCATAGCTTGATAAACAGCGGAGGAGATCTTTAAGACATCTTCAGAGCGTCTTTGCTCTGTTACATCGTTACCGTGAATCACCATGCGGTCAGAAATAAAAAAACAACTCCAGGCAATGAGACGCTGAGAACCATCCTTACATGTAGTAATAGTCTCCATATCCCGAAAAGCAGTATTGGTTACGCGAGCTTCCTCGGCCCGGCGATTCCACTCCGTCTCAACCTCGCTGCGGTAAACCGGATCGGGGTAAGCAAATGTCCACCATGCACCTGACTCAGAAAAATCTTCAGTGACATAGCCCAATGATTTGGTAAAGAATGGATTGACGTAATTTGTTTTTTGATTTTTTAAGTCATATGTCGCCATCAATATCGGCACAGAAGAGACAATTGCTTTGAAATGAATCGCAGACTCAACGGCAAGCCAGGATGCCTTCTCAAGATCCGCAGCTTGAATCTTAAAATTCTTAACAGCCAAGCTGATTGAAACACCAACGCCGCAGAGTATGCCTAAATATACCCAAATAACCTGGTGACCTGGTTTAGTCATTAAGTCATGGCCAATGTATCCGCCGCCATAGAGGGCGCCCAAAATTGATTGGACCATGACCAATGCAAAGGCTAGTAACGCGCCATGTCGACCAAAATAAAATCCGAATAACGCAATGAGGAATATTAAGAAAAAACCTCGCCCTGTTAAATCAACGAACTCTTTAAACCATGCAAAGAATATCGCTTGGCCAAGAATGAACAATGCAAATAGAGCCACAGCAAAGAAGTATTTTTTTTGCTTTGGCCACGAAAACATCCCCGGCTGATGAAGCACCAGAAGAATGGGTGTTACAAAAGCCATCCCAAAGAAATCGCCTGTAAACCATTTCTTATAAACTTCTGTCAAAGCCTCGGACGACATGAGGCCGCCCAAGATCAGAAATTGAATGTTTAGAGTAGTGCTAATTGCGGCGGCTAATAAACTGACTAGGAGCAAACTCCCGTAGTCACGAAGTCCTTCAAAACGCACGTTAAACCTACAGTAGCGCTTAAGCAGCACGTCAGCCAAGACAAAACTCATAACGGAACCACTCGCTAACTGCATCGCCATCAGTAAGTTGTGCCCGCCGCCCATTTCACCCAATGTGGCGCCAATAAATATGAAGGGCCAATACCGTAATCCAAATACCAACAGTACCCCAAGGCCAATTCCCGCAGGCAACCAAATGGGACTCTCACCCACTACACCAGAAAAATAATTCAACAAAAAAGTCGACAGTGCAGCATAGGTAATAGACCAAAATATGGATTCCATTACAGGTTTTTTGCTAAACCAAGGGGAGAAATGAGACATTGAAAAGGGGCTTAAGGACTAAACTAAAGTTATAGAAGAGAGATTTAAATCAATATAAAGGAATTAACGTAATTTTTTCTTAATATCTAGAAAACAATAGGAATAACTCCCATAAATAGTATTTATCTACTATTAATCTAAGCTTCTAATCCGACAGCCTTTGGGATTAGCCTTTATTTGCAGACTACCCATTGTTATTATAAGTAATGGACGCCGATTCGAGAATACGAAGAAATACCCGACTGACCGTGATCATCGGCCTTGCTCTAGCAATCATTTTTATGATCAGCGCTGCGATAGCTGCTTACATTCTTCGTGAAAATTCGATTAAGGACCGGTCTGAGCAACTCTCGAACCTATCCTTAACCCTCTCTGAGCATGCTGCACAGACTATGTTTTCTGCAAATACTGCCCTACAAAGCCTAGTTGATGGGATCTCAAGCGCAAACATTCAAAGTGAAAAGGCCTACGCCGATTTCGCCAGTAAAAAGGATCGCTTTCTTTCACTACAAGAAAAAACAAGCTCCAATTCCATCATTGATGTAGCTACTTATATTGGTAGAGATGGCAAAGTGATTAACTTTTCCAGATCGTATCCGCCCCCTCCGATTGATTTATCAGATCGCGACTATTTTCAATACCTCAGCACCCACAATAGTTCTGAAACTTTTTATAGCAATCCCGTTCGCAATAAAGGGAATGCTAAATGGGTATTTTATCTAGCCAAGCGCATTAACAACGGCGCCGGTGAATTCTTGGGTGTTGCCCTAATTGGTGTTTCGGCCGAAGTCTTCTCAAAATTTTATGAGCGTATTGGTATTAGCTTAGGCGAAGGCTCCTCCCTAGTGCTATTTAAAGATGATCGGACTCTTTTAACTCGGTGGCCATTTGTAGACGACCGCATAGGCAAAAAAGTCTCTGGTGAAGCGCTAGAAAATGCAATGAAACGCCCCCAATTGAATGGTGAAGTGGTGATGACCGATGCACCCACTTCACTACGGGATAATGAGCGCGTTCAGCGAATGATCGCCTTTAGATCGGTTTCGGGATACCCTTTGGTGATCGGCGTCATTGCTACCCAGGAACTATACCTATCAAGCTGGAAAAAAAGTGTTTATGGAATCCTATACACAACCATCTTAAGTTTAATTTTTATTGCTATTGGCATTAAGCTGCTGGTGAATTCGTATCGCAAAATAGTTACGAATGAACACCTAGCAAATCATGATTTACTTACCGGCCTACCAAATCGACTACTCTTTACCGATCGCTTGCAGCAAATATTAGGCCTATCTAAGCGCAGTCACTCGAAATTTGCCTTGGTATTTATTGATCTGGACAATCTAAAAATAATCAATAACAAGTATGGGCATTTAGCTGGCGATGACTTACTGATTGAAGTTTCAAAGCGCGTGCAGAATTGCATCCGAGCTACTGATACTGTAGCCCGCCTCGGAGGAGATGAGTTTGTCCTTCTTCTACCCAATATTGATTCCGAGGAAAGCGTCCTAGCTATTGCAGAAAAAATTCGAGCAGCTCTAGCTGAACCACACATCGTAAATGGCCAAACAATAGCTGGCGGTGCAAGCTTAGGAGTGGCCATCTATCCAGAACACGGGGAAGATGAGACTACATTAACCAAAAATGCGGATAAAGCCATGTACCACGCAAAATTTCATGGCAGAAATCGGGTACAGCTATTCACGGAAGATCTTTAAGTACTACGTGAAACTAGGCGCGGGACTCTGCTGCTACCTTTAAAAAATTCGCTTCCTCCAGTAAGAAAGCATCTACGACTAATGGATCAAAAAGGATCCCTTTCATAGAGCTAATTTCTGCGACGGTCTCTTGATGAGTCCACTGACGTTTATAAGGTCTACGGCTGACAAGTGCGTCATAAACATCCGCTACCGCCATGATCCTGGCCTCAGCCGGAATTGCCTCACCTACCAAACCTCTTGGGTATCCAGAGCCATTCCAACGCTCATGATGGCCGCCGGCAACCTTAATGGCTGTCGAAATCAAACCTCCATCTACGAAATTATCAAATTCAGCAGCTGAAAGAATAGATTCGCCTATCAATGTATGTGCCTCGATTGTTCTTCGCTCGTCATCCGTCAATGCCCCCGCTTTTTTCAGCACCGCATCAGGCACGCCCATCTTCCCAATATCATGCAATGGCGCTACCTTAGAGAGAATCTCAATTCTGCCGCCCTCAAGCGCCTTGGGAAAATGCCCCATCTCTCGAAGACGAAGCGCAAGAATTGTGAGATATTTTTGGGTTCGAATAACATGACCACCTGTCTCATGATCTTTAGCTAAGGCTAGCGAATTGAGCAAAGCGAGCATTTGGCTCTCACGCGCAGAGATTTTTGCAGCAGCATGGTCAAGCTGATCCAGCAATGCTTCGCGCTCTATATCATCCTCTCGAATGATCCGCTCATCTTCCTTTACTAAGAATTCTGAGTCAATCAACAAATCTAGGTTTCGGGACATTGGCTTATAAATAGCCGCTATCACCACAGGAAGAACGATGGCTACCAGCAATACACTATCAATTACCGCCTCCACAATCGGAGTAAAAGGTCCGAATCGATCCAGCAAAAACATAATCACGACTTCGCCCACGCAGATTGCGGTGATCAGAGCTACAACAGCAACTTTAATTGAATGACGCCTGGCAGACACTCTTTGCCTTAGAAAGTGAATAGTTTAAAGGTGACTTCCTAAACTTAATCACATTGATCCTAAAAAATCAAGTTGTGACTCGTTCACTCTACTCTTTAATGATGAAGAGTATTGAGATAGATCACAAGCGGATTGAGCCCTGACAAAATGATTACTACCGCGATCAAACAATTCTAAGACAAAGAAAAAGACCTCAAATGAGGTCTTTTATTGATCTGCGGTGGGGCGAACGACGGGGCTCGAACCCGCGACAACCAGAATCACAATCTGGGACTCTACCAACTGAGCTACGTCCGCCATCGTAGATCCAAGATTATAGCTTTTACGCCCAAAACCTGTCAAAAACACGGTAACTCAGCGCTATATTAGGCGCCCTCAAACTCAAAAGCAGCCCAGTCTCCTAGGGTTAGAGATGCATCTAGGAAAAAGTCAGCTATCGCTGCTTTGCTCTGAACTTTAGCTAAGGCATGATGATCTGAGAGTCGTTGACGCCAGTAGCGAGATCCTGCCCTACCGTGAGCTAGGCCCAGGATATGGCGAGTAAACGCGCCGATATAGAAAGGCTTACCTTTTTCTCGACACTCATCAAACCAGGACTGCACCTGCTTGACCAATCCAATCTGAATGCGATGCCATTCAGTCTCGCTAAAGAGATAGCCTGCCGCCTCACCATCGGTATCAATCAAATCATCCCAGCCCAAGAGCATTACCGGGAAATGATAAGCAGCCCTACCAATCATAAAGCCGTCAAAATCATTCCAATGGCCTGCAATTTGTTCATTTGTCTCTAGTCCACCATTCAGTAAAACTTGAAGATGCGGAAATTGTTTTTGCGCATCGACTCGTAGCTTAGCGGCAACTTCATAACGCAGTGGTGGCTTGCTACGATTCTCTTTTGGGGATAGGCCTTTTAGTACAGCATTGCGCGCATGAATAGTCACTTGACTGGCGCCTGCATCAGCAACCGCAAGGATGAAGTTCAATGCAAATTGATAATCTTGTTCTGAATTGGCCGCATCCATTGAATCCAATCCGAGACGATGCTTTACTGAAATTGGAATATCTACAACTGACTTCATGGCTTTGACACAATCAGCCACCAAATTTGGTTCAGCCATCAAGCAAGCACCAAAGGCACCGCGCTGTACTCGCTCTGAAGGGCAACCACAATTGAGATCTATCTCGTCATAGCCCCACTGTTGCGCAAGCTCAGCAGCCTTAGCCAAATCAGAAGGCTCGCTACCACCCAATTGCAATACCACTGGGTGTTGATCTTGTGAGTAATCCAAATGACGTGGTACATCCCCATGAATCAGTGCGCCCGTAGTGACCATTTCGGTATAAAGCACCGCCTGCTTACTAAGGGTGCGGTGAAAAGAGCGGCAATGACGGTCTGTCCACTCCATCATGGGGGCAACGGCTAATCTTTTCTTTTTTATATTCTCCATGCCTTCATTCACCCTGGCGCTTCAAATCACGATAGAAATTCTCATGAGGCCCAAAGGTCAGTAATTTGATGCTTTCCTCATCCAATATTCGATACGCTAGCAAGCATAATTGCTGCGACAGTTTGAATTTGTAAACTCGAACTCCCAACAAATCCCCTGCCTTAGTCTCCCCAATGGATGGGTTAATGCTGATCACTTTGACCGCAGTATCTAATTCAGTTTTTTGAGAAGGATGAAGTTTTTTTGTAGCCTTAACAAACGTGGCTGTAACAAGTAAACGCATCAATTAAATACGTATTCGCCGACGACAGGCTCTTGATCTGCAATCAAGATCTCACGAATCATGGAAAACGGTAAGTCTGGGTTTTCTTGGGCAATCTTGCCGATCTGTGACCAGTACTCAATCTGCTTAGGTACTGAGCGATGCTCAATATGACCATACGCCCTAGCCTGCTCCACCAAGGAATCTGATAATTTGACGTTGATGGACATGTTGCCCCCTATTTTTGAACTCGGGTCCATTATAGCAAAATTAGTTCCTAAATGGAACCTTTTTAAACTAAAACATGAGAATAACTTGAAGCCCTAAATGCGTCTTTTAGAGGTAAGAGCCATCAGATAGGTGGTTTTTTCTTAGTCCTGCACTTGTGAGCGAGCAAAAGAAAAGGCAAGCGAAGTTGCCTCTGCTCATTCTTGAAGTGCTATCTAAAGCTAATTTAACTTAGCAATTTTCGCCTGTAACTCATGAGCCACCTCAAGAACCCCTTCGTACCCAGATCGCAAATGACTGGGTAAATCAGGATCACCAATCATCGTTCCTAGCGTTTCAGTAATGCTATAGATAATTCCTTTGGCTGCGCCCACAGCAATACTCTTGCTGCTGACAGCTTCATCAATATGGTTTACCGCATCCAAGAAATAATCATGACTGGGAAGTCCATTCAGTCCGATTGGCTCTCGATTCTTTTCTGGATTCATTTATCACCCTCCTTCACAACATTTGATCTGCTTTGTAGAAAAATTTGCGCGCATAAGCCAGAATCTCTTTATCACTTGGGTGATCAACTGTTTCCACGCCGACGATATTTGCAGCAATCTGTTGATCATGTTGATGGGCATGCTTAATCAACTCTAGCTTTGCTGAGCCGGGCCCTAGAATCAGAATTTCTTTTGATTCTTTCACGGCCTGCATTACTGAATGCAGGTATTTAACGTCCAACGAAACCCTGCCACTGCCCACTTCATTGGCCTTATGATGCAAATGGGAGTGAGTCGATTTTGTTTTGATGATTTCTGCTTCACTGGCATCTTGACTCAGAAACATGACATGCGCCTCTTTGTGATCGATCCAAATAACCGCGTGATTGAGTGACATAAGAACCCTTTTATATTTATTGTTGGTTCTTATACCCTACTCCTTTATTGACCTCATTACAGCATTTAGGTGCTAATAAAGACCATATTCAGCCGTATGATGATCTAAATCAAATGGATTTCTCTTCGGCTGACAAAAGACCTGTTTTCGCCTGTTACTGGATCCACAAAGGTGATCTCTTTTGCTAAGAGTTGTAATGGCTTTGAAAAATCCAAGTCATATTCTTGATAAGGGGTTAGTACTGGATAAATCTGGTCGAACTTAATCGGAATACCTAAGGCATTAAGATGGCAGCGCAGTTGATGTTTCTTACCGCTTCCGGGAGTTAATCGATATTTAGCCCAAGGCTTGACCACTTCAATCAACTCTATATAAGTATCTGCATTAGGTTCGCCAGCCACCTCCCTCATTTGCAAGAAGTGTTCAGACTCTTCTAGTCGACTCTGATACATCATTGGCAGTTTTGCAGACAACTCTTCTGAATATGGCGCTATCACTTCATATACTTTGGTCACAGCTCGATCCCGAAAAAGATTCTGGTAATGCGCCCGCTCATTGGGTTGGATACAAAAAATCACTAGTCCGGCAGTATCTCGATCAATGCGATGAATCGGACTTAAGTGCTGTAGGCCTGTCTTTTTCTTTAGTCGATTGAGTAAGGTTTGATGCAAATACAGGCCACTCGGTGTCACTGGTAAGAAGTGGGGTTTATCAGCCACCAGAATGTGATCGTCCTGATAGAGAATCTCCTCTTCGAAAGGAATCTCGGGCTCACGTGCCAAGCGCCTGAAATAGAGTAAATGGGCATTGGGTTGATAAGCGTCGCTAGCTGCTACTGGTTGACCATCTGCAGTCATCACCAGGCCTTCGCTAAAGCGAGCACTCCACTCACTAGGTTCAATATGAGGGAAATTGGCTATAAAGAAATCCAGGAGAGTTGGATAAGGCTCGCCAGCCGGCAAATACACGCGCGATGAAGAGACCCCTTCAGAATTAACTTGCATGTAAAGCGCCCCGAACCGACTAGCTATTGATAGTGGGCTATTTTAAAGCAAGCGCTTGTTTTATTTGACTGCCTGGCCAAATACCGGCTCACGCCTCTCTAAAAATGCAGTAATCCCCTCGCGGTAGTCACTACCCATGTAAACATTCTTGCGCAAAGATTGCAGGTGCTCGAATACTGCTGGGTTCATCACTGCGGCATCTGAGAGCATTTGTGCTTGGGCTTTTAAGACTGAATTGGCTTGTGGTGAACGTGACGCAATCGTTCTGGCCATTTGATAGGTTTTGTTTTCTAGCTCACCGGAGACGTAGAGGTGATTCAAGATGCCAATTTGTAATGCGCGGTCGGCACCAATCGGATCAGCGGTAAGGAACATCTCTTTGACAACATTCAGGGGCATTCTGGACATGAAATGCAAAATCCCACTGGCCGTATAAGGCAGACCCAGTTTTGCAGGGGTAATTGCAAAGGTAGAGTCGTGATCACCAATCGCAATATCGCAACTCATAATGAGATCGGTTGAGGCACCCCAAACAGAACCATCAACCATCGCAATCACAGGCGCTCTAAATGCGCGGATAGATTTCAGCAGAACCATGACTGGATCATCCGCCGGCAATGGATCACGCTCAGAGCGTGGCAACTCCATCACATCATGGCCTGCAGACCAGACTTTATTCTTTTGATCTGATCTGAGCACCAATACCCGGACATCCTCTTTACCAAACACTTCTAGAGCATGGTGCATCTCTTCGATGAGGCACTCACTAAGAGCATTACGCTTCTCATAATGATTAAAGCGAATGGTTGCTATCAGATCCGCT
>SESB01000984.1_pt1 | contig 19797 bp, 11 predicted proteins | sample 3171441 | NCBI WGS metagenome assembly SESB01 (sample SAMN06051867, study PRJNA518727) | freshwater metagenome | biome: subpolar coniferous forest; feature: holomictic lake; material: water; isolation source: holomictic Lake 227, 6 m depth | place: Canada: near Kenora, Ontario | collected... | reverse complement strand
AATACAAGGGGGAACCTGATTATTTTCGCCCGTTTCCGGGGCAACTGTTAGGTTTGGGTAAGCCGGAAATGACAAACATAAAATGACCGCGGCATATAGGGATAATCATAACGTTATATTACTGAATACCAAGTCTTCCTGAGTGTATACAATAAAGTTTTCACAAATGGGGCAGGCCAGGAATGTTACATCACAGTATATGAAAATTGCAGGGTTTCTCCTACTCTTTTTGCTTGCTGCCGGATTCGCATTCCCCGAAGAGGTCAAGGAATGGAACAGCCGGAAAGATGATATCCGGATCGTAGATTCCCTCTACCACCTGGCTAAATCGACCACTGATACGACCCTTGCAAGGAACTGTGCCCTGGATGCCTGTTCCCTGTCGGCAAGGTTAAATTATCTCAAAGGGCAGGGGGATGCAATCGGGTTCCTGACAGAGTTTTATTATTCCCAGGAAGACTATATAAAGACCCTGGACGCCCATTTTAAACTGATCGACCTGTATGAACGCGCACATGACACCGACCAGGTAATAACCGCTTATTCCAAGCTTATCCAGTTTTTCCTGAATATAAAAAATTATGACCTTGTTGAAAAATACCTTGTCATCATGTCACGGTTGGTAAAACAGTCCTCCGATCCCTTAACCCATGGCCAGGTTTACCTCAGTTATGCAAATTTTTATTATGCCAAAAAAGATTACCCGCTGGCCTTCCGGAACCTTTTCCTTTGTCTTCCCTGGTTTCAGAAAACCGGGAAATCATCCTCGATTGCAGTCGTATACAAGTTCCTGGGCGACACCTACCGGCAAACGGAACAATATGACATGGCCGAATATTATTACAGGAAAGCCGTTTCCGGCTTCCAGGCTGACACCAACGCCATCGAACTCGCCGTAATGTATACGCGTATTGCCCATGTTTACCATGTCCTTGGCAACAACCAGTCAAGCCTGGAATACAACCTGAAGGCCTTGCATCTCCGTGAAAAATCAGGAACCTCAACCATGATCACATCCTCCTACCTGAATGTGGGAGAAGCTTACTGGCTTTTGGGCAGGAAAGATTCCTCAAATTTTTACCTGCATAGATCGCTGGCCCTGGCAAAACAAATCAACAACACACGGATGCTGGAAGCCATCTATTACGAGATGTCCGATTTTGCCAACTCCGACAAAAAGTATGCTGAAGCGCTGGCTTACTATAAGGCCCGGATGGAGTACCTCAATAAAATGAACAAGGACCAGAACCGCTCTGAAATTGCCATCCTCGAGGTAAACAGGAGTATCCGTGACAGCGAAAGCCAGAACGAACTGATGCGCCAGGAAAATTTAGTCCAGGGTCTGCAAATTAAGAATGACAGCATCCTGACATTTTTTTATGAGTTGGCTTTCATTGTCCTTTTGTCCTTAATTCTTTATGTCGACACGCTGGTCCGCAAGAACAAGAAGCGGAAAAATGAGCTGAAAGAGCTCAACGAGCGTCTCCAGCAGGAGATCTATGAGCGCATTGAAGCGGGGAACAGGCTTAACCGCAGCGAAGAGCTTCACAGGTTCCTTGCCGAAAATACCGTGGATGTGATCTCGTTGCTTGACTCGGGGTTACACAGGGTTTATGTAAGCCCCTCCTGTGAGAAATTCTATGGATTTACCCAACAGGAGCTGCTGGAGATGAAAAGCATGCTCGACCTGATTGAACCCTCCTATCGTGTTGCCGTAAACCATCGTCTGATCGAAATGTTCCGTACGAAAAAGGGGATACGGTATATTTACAAAGCCATCCGAAAGGATGGCACATTATTCTGGGCAGAGGCCACCATCAACCCGCTTCTCGATCCTGAAACAGGCGAGGTGCGCGACCTGATCTCCGTTGTACGGAACATCTCCGAGCGGATGAAACATGAGGAGGATCTGGCTGAAAATGCAAGGCAAAAGGAGTACCTGTTGCGCGAAATCCACAACAGGGTGAAGAACAATTTCACTATCCTCACCAGCCTGATGACCATGCAGCGGGACCAGACCAACAACAGCGAACTCAACCGCTCGCTTACCGACCTGCAGCTCCGCGTACGTACCATGTCGCTGGTGCATGAACAGCTTTATAAGAACCAGGAGATCAGTACAATTCCCTTTGACAGTTACCTTCAGAACCTGACTCACATTATATCCAGCTCGTTCAATAACGACCGGATACAACTCATTACCGACCTCAGGCCCTGCGAGCTCGCCATTGAAATGGCTTTGCCCATGGGGCTCATCATCAACGAACTGATCACCAATGTTTATAAATATGCCTTTCCGGCCAGTAATACCGGCACGCTCTGGGTCAGGTTGCTGCCCGAAGAGGAGGATAAATTCAGCATCACCATTTGCGACAATGGGATTGGCCTTCCCGAAGATTTCACCATGAAATCAACCCAATCGATGGGGACACAGATTGTCCAGATCCTGATCCAGCAGGTTGAAGCCAAACTTGAAGTTACCAACACCGGAGGCGCCTGTTTCAGGATCCTGTTCTCACCAAATCAATAAAAGCAGTATGGAAAATCATTACGATAAAATTGCCCTGATTGGAGCAGGCACCATCGGTACGGCGCTTGGGAATGTTCTCGCTGCTGCCGGAAGGGAGTCCGTTTTGCTGCACTCAATTGAGGAACCTGTTGTGGAAAGTATCAACACGACCCATATCAATGCGAAATATTTCCCCAACCTGCTGCTGAACCCGAACCTGCGCGCTACCCGCGACAACAGCCTCCTGGAGCACTGCGACATCATCTTTCTTGCCATCCCGTCGGTGGCGGTGATCGGTTACCTTGAAACCCTCCGCGGTCACTTTCCCGAAGGGGCCCTTTTTGTAAACCTCGCCAAGGGGTTTGGATCAGGCAGTAAAACCATCACCGAGTGCCTGAAGGAAAAATTCCCGAATCCTGTCTGCACGATGAAGGGACCCAGCTTTGCCGGGGAGATCATCAACCGCATGCCTACCGGGTTTACCGTCGGCTACGACGAAACAGGGCTCAACCCGAGGATCGCCGGCATGTTTGCCGGCACGACGATCCATCTCGATTTCACGGATGATATGCGGGGAGTGGAGATCCTGAGCATATTAAAAAATATATATGCCATCGTCCTTGGCATCGTCGATGCACAGTTTAACTCGCCGAACCTGCGGTTCCTGGTCCTGACCAAGGCTTTCCGTGAAATGCGCCGTATCCTGAAATGGTTTGGCGGGCGCGAAGACACCCTGTTCAACTATTGCGGCTACGGCGACTTTACCCTGACGGCATTGAACGACCTGAGCAGGAACCGCACCCTCGGACTGCTCATCGGCAAAGGCTTTTTCACCGAGCATGTTTCGCACGAACTGGTGCTTGAAGGTAAAACCGCCGCCGAGGTTTTTTACCAGGAGATCTCCCAAACCATGCCTGTCGAGCAACATTTCCCCATCATCGCCGAACTTTACAGGATCTTCCATTCCCGTTACGATATCTCGCAGTTTGTCAACAATATTTTATTACTCCCCGAAGTATGAAGCTAAAACTATTTTTTTTGGCAGCACTGATGATCTCGTCGGCTGCCGCCTGTTTCGGACAGGTCCAGGATCCCTGGTCAAAGTGGAGCTGGCTTATGGGTGAATGGAGAGGTGAAGGCAGTGGTGTTCCCGGGCAGGGAGGTGGCACCTTTTCTTTTAATGCTGACCTGGGCGGGAAGGTACTGGTGCGGAAATCGCATTCCGAATATCCTGCAAGGGATAAAAAAGGGATGACCCTGCACGATGACCTGATGATCATTTATCCCGGCGCTGCGGGTGACCCGTTAAAGGCAATCTATTTTGACAACGAGGGGCATACGATCAGCTATTCGGTCGCCCCCGCCGGGAACAGCATTGTTTTCCTCAGCAATAAAGTCGCCGGCATGCCGGTTTTCAGGCTTACCTACGACTCCATCGCTGCCGGAACGGTCAACACCAAATTCGAGATGTCGCAGGATGGCGAACATTTCACGACCTATATCGAAGGGAAAAGCAACATAATTTCCCGGTAATACGCTGTCTTTCAAATATTTCAGATTTCGCATTTCAGATTTCAGATTTTCTTCGTACTTTTTAGTAAATTACGATATCTGATATCCGAAATCCACTGGAAGTTCATCCTGATCCTAACATATCGCCTGGATGGGGCGACACACCCGGAACATTGGAGATTCATTGGAGAAACATTGTTGAAACATTGGAGCGCTATTGGTGAAACATGCGTATCTTTGCAGGTAATTCCCGGGGCTGACCGGTTTTGACAGCGGGGAAGTGGGATTGTAAGCATGCCGAGTGTTCGTGAGCAGGCCTCGTAAAAAGTCAGTTTACACAGCCAATAACTGGCGACAATTATTCTTACAGACTAGCTGCTTAATTTTAGAAATTAGGCGCGTCTTGTCTCCCGGGAAACCTTTCTCAACGGTGTTCCGGATGAGGCATCGCAAATGTTGAGATAGCCGGGCCATTGTTCCGCTGGCCGGGCGAAATAACAGGAACTACGGACCGGGTGGGTTCGCTGCTGACCAGCCCGGTTTCGACAATCAATCAGAAGCTACGCATGTAGAAAGCATTTTTGCTACCTGTTTGGACGAGGGTTCGAATCCCTCCAGCTCCACCCCGGAACACACCACCCAATTGTAATTCAACGAATTATGGTTGGGTGGTTTTCGTTTAGCCACAATCTTGCACCAGGCCAGGTCAAGTATTATTTTCAGGTTCTCCTATAACGTTGAAATGATACTTGCGGGGGCAAGGCCCAGTCTTTTCATGAGCCGCCTGTTGTCAATCGCACGGGTTTGATCCACCATGATATCACAAACCTCCGGCAACCCGCAGCAATCTTTTTCCAGGTGAACTCTTAGTATTTCAATTTCCTTTTTAACATCGGTCGTTAAGGGACAGATTACGGAGGATGGATGATGCCCGTTGAGCAGATCTGATTGCACAATAATGACGGGTCTTGCTTTACCTGGTTCTGTGCCTGTAAACGGATTCAGGCAGGCCATCCAGATTCCGTAAAAACCGAATCATCCAGTTTTAAAGTCAGTGTTTTCATTGATTCCATTTTATAATATCACAGAATTATATACTAGTTTGATATACTCCAAACATTTCCTTATAATTTTTCACGAGTCACTCAATTACCCATGGCTGAAAATAATTATTCCGGAAATATCTTTAGAATCGAATCGTGAACCGCAATAACAACGGATCCCGGTTTATCAGGCCAATTAAAAGGAGGTTTGCCTTCCCATTTTGTCATCACAGAAGTCGGTATGTTGTATGCATTTGTCTCCCCGGGAAGTCCTCCCCGGCACGAAATGGCCAGCCTCATACCTACGGGTTCGGCCGGATCACCAGGACCAGACCGGGCAACCTGCTATTTACAGAAGTTGTTTCCTTGCTATTGCCTTACAATGATCGATGACACAGTGGTGCAAGTCAATGAAAATCATTGTTGCGGGAAACCGGCTGCAGAAAATCCCGGGATGGAATTTAACATAATCATAATGAAGAGTTTATTATTTTTTTCCCAAGGTATCTGAAAAACTTTTTACCTTTATCCGCTAAAAACAGCGTAAGTCCAACCCGGTTAACGCGGTTGAAACAAACACGTTACAAAAAACAACTCAAATTCATTATCGACATTCGGCATTCGTTATCCGATATTCGATATTCATAAATTCACAAGTATGTTATTAGGAAAAAAAATCATAGTAGTTCTCCCGGCCTATAATGCAGAAAAAACCATTGCCAAAACCATTGCCGAGATTCCCCTCGACATGGTCGACGAGTATGTCGTGGTGGATGACGCCAGTACCGACAATACCATCCAGGTTGCCAGCACCCTCAAGGTTAAAAACCTGATCAAGCACGACAGGAACCGCGGTTACGGCGGCAACCAGAAGACCTGTTACGATACGGCCCTGGCCCTGAACGGGGATATTGTCATCATGCTGCACCCTGACTACCAATACACGCCAAAGCTGATCCCCTCGATGGCCCATATGATCGCCAGCGGGCTTTATCCCGTGGTTATTGCTTCGCGTATCCTCGGCAAGGGGGCGCTCAGGGGAGGGATGCCTATGTATAAATATATTTCGAACCGTTTTCTGACCTGGGTACAGAATATGCTCATCAACCAGAAACTCTCCGAATACCACTCGGGCTACCGCGCCTTCTCGAGGGAGGTGCTGGAAACTGTCAATTACAATGCCAATTCGGATGATTTTGTTTTTGACAACCAGATGCTGGCCCAGATCTTTATGGCGGGATTTGAGATTGCAGAGATAACCTGCCCGACGAAATATTTCGAGGAGGCCTCCTCGATCAACCTGCGCCGCAGTATAAAATATGGTATGGGGGTCCTGAAAACCTCCCTGGGCTATTTTTTCCATAAAACAGGCATCGTCTCGCTTTCAATCTATAAGTCTAAATAACCTGCATATGGCTGTAAAAAAGAAGAGAATTGTTAAGGAAGAGACTCTGCTGAACTGGAAAATCCTCTTTTTGATTGTTGCCACCTTTATTGCCTATTTCCCCGTTACCAGCCATGATTTCGTCAATTGGGACGACATTGTTTATATCATGAACAATGATATGATCACGGCTGTTACCTGGATCAACCTGAAAAAGATATTTTCCACCTACTTCATGGGGAACTATCACCCGCTGATCCTGCTTAGCTTTTTATTCGATTTTCACTTTTTCAGGTTTTCAGCCCCGGGATACCATATTCACAACCTCCTGCTCCATCTTGCCAATGTGTTCCTGGTTTACACTTTTTTCTTCCACCTGCTGAAAAAAAACACCCCCGTTGCCATCACCGTCGCCCTGCTGTTTGCCCTTCACCCCATGCATGTCGAATCGGTGGCATGGGTTTCGGAACGAAAGGATGTGCTTTATACCGCCTGGTTTTTCCTGGCAATGACCTGTTATGTTTTTTACCTGCAGCGGGGAAAGAAATACTACTATTACCTTACGCTCGGCTTTTTCATCCTTTCCACCCTGGCAAAGGCACAGGCAGTCATCCTGCCCGTCATACTCTTCCTTGTTGACTACCTCACCGCCCGGAAATTTGAATGGAAAATGGTTTTCGAAAAAATACCATTCCTGGCGCTGTCGTTGGTTTTTGGCGTGGTTGCGGTCTTTGCCCAGAAGGCGGCCGACTTTATCAACCCTGTACAGATCCCTGCCTGGCAGAGCCTCTTTTATGCCCCGTACAGTTTGTGGGCCTACCTTGTAAAGTTTCCGGTTCCCTTCAGCCAGAGCGCCGTGTATGAATACCCGGTGACCCTGCAGGGTGGCTTCCCCTCCTACCTGTACCTGACGCCTTTGATTTTCCTGGTCCTCGGGATGATCGTCTGGAAAACATGGAAAAATCAGCCCTACATCACCTTCGGTGTCCTCTTTTTTGCAGCCGCCATTTTCCCGGTACTGCAGTTCCTGCCCGTCGGCCCGGCGCTGATCTCGGAACGGTATACCTATATTCCCTACATCGGCCTGAGTTACATCGCAGCGGTCGCATTCTGGGAATACCGGCAAAAACTGGCAGCGAGCAGGAAAACCATCCTCGATGTCGCCGGGATCATGCTGGTACTCCTGCTGATGGCTATGACGTGGAACCGCGTGATGGTGTGGAAGGACAGTATTGCCCTGTGGACCGATGTCATGGAGAAGGATCCCCGCTGCGTAAAAGCCTATACCAACAGGGCCTTTATGTACAACGAAAAAAAGGACTATGATAACGCGCTGAAGGATCTCTCGGATGTGATCAGAATTGATCCGGATGACACCAAAAAGCTGAACTTCTACACCTCCCGGGCCTTCATCTATAAAAAAACCGGGCAGTTCGCCCTTGCCCTGGCCGATTATTCGAGCGCCATCAAAAAACATCCTGACAACGTAAAGCCCTATCTCGACAGGGGAATCCTGTATACCGACCAGTTTGGGAAATATGATTCGGGGGTGGTTGATTTTAAGATCTTTTTACAGAAATACCCTAACGACACCAACGGCAATTTCAACCTGGGAATTGCCTACTATAAAAAAAACAACTTCGACAGCGCAAAAAGATATTTCCTGCGATCCGAGGCGATCGATCCCGCCAACGGGCAGGTCCACAGCCTGCTGACAAACATTTGCTACCGTACGCAGGATTACCCTGGGGCCTACAGGCAGGGAGTTCTTACAGAAAAATGCGGCATGAAGGTCGAGCCTTCCTTAATGACATTCCTGAAACAACATTCAGGCAAATGAGTTGTTGGTTACCCAAATTGTCTGATTCCAGATGGCTATAAAAAAGAGACTTACGATCAAAGAGGAGAAACTGATGAACTGGAAGATCCTCCTTCTTCTTTTCGTTTCCTTTGCCGCCTATTCCCAAACACTGGGTTACGATTTCGTAGACTGGGACGATATCGTGTATATCATGAACAACAGCATGATCACCGCCTACAGTTGGATCAACCTTAAAAAGATATTCACGACAGGTTTCATGGGGAATTATCACCCTCTCATCCTGCTGAGCTTCTCCTTCGACTATCACTTTTTCAGGTTTTCCGCCCCCGGATACCATTTTCACAACCTGCTCCTGCACGTAACCAATGTATTCCTGGTATATACCTTCTTCTTCCACCTGTTGCGGAGGAATACCAATGCAGCCATATTCACCGCCCTGGTTTTCGCCCTGCATCCCATGCATGTGGAATCGGTGGCATGGGTTTCGGAAAGGAAAGATGTCCTGTATACCTTCTGGTATTTCCTCTCGCTGACCGCCTATCTCTATTACCTGAGAAACGGCCGGCAATATTACTACCTCCTGGCGCTTGGTTTGTTTATCCTGTCGTGCCTGTCCAAGGCCCAGGCTGTCACCCTTCCCGTCGTCTTACTGTTGATAGACTATTATTCAAACCGGAAACCGAACTGGAAAATGGTTTCGGAAAAGCTGCCCTTTTTCCTGCTTGCGGTCATCTTCGGGATTATTGCCATATACGCCCAGGATACCTTCAACTCCATCAATCCAAATGGTTATCCTGCCGACAGGAGTCTGTTCTACGGACCCTATAGCCTATGCCTCTACCTGTTCAAATTCATTTTCCCCGTCAGCCAGATAGCGATCTATGAATACCCGCTGACCCTCCAGGGAACAGTGCCTTTGCCGATCCTGTTTTCCCCTGCGATCTTTCTGCTGGTCGGGCTTGTCATCTGGAAAACATGGCGGTCAAACAAATACATCACCTTTGGCCTGCTCTTTTTCCTGGTCACCATTTTCCCGGTGCTCCAGTTTCTTCCGGTGGGTCCCGCAGTGGCGGCCGAACGTTATACCTATATTCCCTATGTCGGGATGGGATTCATCGTGGCAATGGCATTGCAGGAATACAGGGCAAAACTGGCCCGTCACAGGAAAACCATGCTTGATCTCGCCGCGATCCTGATCCTGGCGGTCATGACGTTGCTTACCTGGAACCGCACCCAGGTGTGGAAGGACAGTATTGCCCTGTGGTCGGACGTCATCGAAAAGAATCCTGTGTGTTGCAAGGCATACACCAACAGGGCGTTCATGTATAACCAGCTGAAAGAATATGACAAGGCGCTCAAAGACCTGAATGAGGTGATCAGCATTGATCCTGACGATTCGAAAAAACTGGATCTCTATATCTCGCGGGCCTTCCTTTGTAAGACCATGGGCCGCTATGACCAGGCATTGGCCGACTATTCCTCGGCACTGAAGCTGCATCCTGATAATGTAAAACCCTGTTTCAACCGGGGGATCATTTATGCCGACCAGATGGGCAAACATGATTCGGCCATCATGGACTTTAAAAAATTCCTGAAGCGATACCCCGCCGATACCAACGGAAATTTCAACCTGGGTATTACCTATTATAAAATGAACAATTTCGACAGTGCGAAAAGATACTTTTTAAAATCATTACAGCTTGACTCTGTCAATGGCCAGATACACGGACTGCTGGCCAATGTATATTACCAGGTAAAAGATTATCCAGCCGCTTACAGGCATGGAATCCTGGCACAGCAATACGGGGTCATTGTCGATCATTCAATCATGTCCTTCCTGATTCAACAGCAGGCGAACAAGCAGGCCCCTTAGTTTTTGACCCGGATCACCTTAATATCGTATGTATGGCAACCAAAAAAAAGACAGTAAAAAAGGAAGAAAAGGTATTAGGCTGGAACATCCTGCTGCTGGCAGTTGTCACGTTTGTGGCCTATTTCCCGACGATGAGCCATGATTTCGTTGACTGGGACGACATTGTTTACATCATGAACAACGACATGATCACCGCCTTCAGCTGGATCAACCTCCAGAAGATTTTTTCAACAAGCTTCATGGGGAATTACGATCCCTTCGTTTTGCTGAGTTTTTCGTTCGATTATCACTTTTTCAAGCTTGTTGCCGCAGGTTATCATGTGCACAATCTGTTGCTGCATATGGTGAACACGTTGCTGGTTTATGCCTTCGTTTTTCACCTGCTGAAAAAGAACACTCCGGTTGCCCTGGCGGTTGCCCTGCTGTTTGCGCTTCACCCCATGCATGTGGAATCTGTTGCATGGGTCTCCGAGCGGAAAGATGTACTTTATACAGCCTGGTATCTGCTTTCATTGCTGGCCTATCTCTTTTACCGGCAAAAAAACAGGACAGGCTACTATTGGCTGGCCCTGCTGTTCTTTGTCTTTTCAAACCTGTCAAAGGCCCAGGCGGTAACATTACCGGTGGTGCTGCTGCTGGTCGACTACCTCTCCTCCCGTAAATTCGACAGGAAAGCCATCCTTGAAAAAGTTCCCTTTTTCGCACTCGCGCTCCTGTTCGGCATCGTGGCCATCTATGCCCAGCGAACGATAAATTCGATCAATGTCATGGGAATGCCGGTGTCGAGCAGTCTCTTTTATGCCCCTTACAGCCTTTGCCTCTACCTTGTCAAGTTTGTGGTCCCCTATAACCTGATCGCGATGTATGAGTATCCCCTGACGGCCGCGGGGAAGGTTCCTCTCTATATTTTCTTCTCACCGCTGGTTTTCCTTGTACTGCTTGCGGCAGTCTGGAAAACCTGGAAAACCGACCGGTATATTCCTTTCGGGTTATTGTTTTTCCTGGCAACCATATTACCGGTTCTGCAGTTCCTTCCGGTCGGGGGAACCGTTGCGGCCGAGCGTTACACCTACATTCCCTACATCGGTCTGAGTGTGATCCTGGCCCTTGCATTTTTCGATTTCCGGAACAAAACCAACCAGAAAAACAAAAAAATCATGAATGCCGCCGGGATCGCCTTCCTGGTCATCCTCGCGGTGGCCACCTGGAACCGCAACCTGGTGTGGAAAGACAGTGTTGCGTTATGGACCGATGTGATCGAGAAAGATCCCGGCTGCGTGCATGCCTATAATAACAGGGCCTTCATTTACCATGAAAACAAGGAGTTTGAGAAGTCGCTCAGGGATCTCACCTCGGCGATAAAACTGGATACGAACGATAAAAAAAGAATGTTTTTATATTCCTTCCGCGCTTCGGTATATAAAAAATTGGGGAAATACGACTCCGCCATTATAGATTATTCCACCGCCATTAAAAAAAATCCGGATAATTACCGGCCCTATTTTTTCAGGGGAATTATTTATACTGATATTTTGAAAAAATACCGGTCCGGAATTAATGATTTTAAAATTTTTATTAAACATAATCCGGATGATGTAAATGGCAATCTGAATCTTGGAATTGCCTATTATAACAACAAGAATTATGACAGTGCAAAAACCATCTTTTTAAAATCGCTCGAACTTAATCCCGCCAACGGGGAGGTGCACTGGTTACTGGCCGACATATACAACCATGACGGCGACTTTGCGGCAGCATACCAGCACGGATTAAAAGCCAAAGAGTGTGGCACGGCCGTTGACACTGTGCTGATGTATTCCCTGACGGAAAAACAAAAAAAAGCGCAAAATAAAAATACAAAATAATAATTATTTCTGTTTTACAATTAATAAACGGAATAAATAATCCATGGTAAAAAAACAAAAAAATAATATTGTTTTTCAAAGGAATAAAAATACCGGAAATAAAAATATTTTATCTCCCGGTAAATTAAATAAAAAATATTTCCCGGCTTTATTAATTGCTATTATTTTATTGATTTCATTCATCGCCTACCTGCCGGTTTTCAAATGCCAGTTCACAAACTGGGACGACCCGGTTTATGTCCTGGAGAACAGCCAGGTTAAGCAATTGTCTGCCGGAAACATATACTACTTTTTCACCCGTTCTTCTGCTTCGAATTACCACCCGCTGACGATGATCTCGCTGAGCGCCGATTATTTTATTTCTTCAAAAATATCCGGAGGGCTCAAACCCGATCATGAAATAAAAGCAGTAATTTTTCATTTTGTCAATTTATTTTTTCATCTCCTGAACACGATCCTTGTATTTCTTTTTATTTATAATCTTACCGGCAAAAATCCGGTAATTTCATTTATCACCGCCCTCCTTTTCGGAATCCATCCCATGCATGTTGAATCAGTTGCCTGGATTGCGGAAAGGAAAGATGTACTGTATGCATTTTTCCTGCTTGCCGGGCTGAATTATTATTTAAAATTCATAAAATACAATTCAAATAAATTTTATATATTTTCATTATTGTTTTTTATTCTTTCATTATTATCAAAACCTGCCGCGGTAATTTTTCCATTATTATTATTTTGTATTGATTATTATTTAAACCGACCATTTAATTACAAATTATTTTTCCAGAAGATTCCTTTTCTTGCCCTGTCTGTAATTTTCGGCATTACAACGCTGGTGATCCAGTCGCACGACGCGATAGCCTCCTTCAGTACGCTGACCATCGCGCAAAGGTTTTTCTGTGTATCGTACGGCATGGTGATGTACCTGGTAAAATTCCTCCTTCCCGTAAACCTGTCGGCATTTTATCCCTTTCCCCAGCTCACCCCGGCGGGCTTTCTGCCGGTGTTTTATTATCTTGCCCCTATCCTGCTGATCGCAATTGTCGGTGCAGTGGCCTGGTCACGGAAATCAACCAGGGTCGTGGTTTTCGGTTTCCTGGTGTTTTTCTTTTCCATTTGCCTGGTTTTGCAGGTCATTTCGGTTGGCAAGGCCCTTATGGCCGACCGTTATACCTATATTCCCTTTATCGGGTTGTTTTTTATTGCAGGATATTATGCCGACGCATGGTGGAAGAGGATCAGGCGTCCCATGGTAAAATTTGGCTCGGGGGGGATCCTGTTGCTCTACGTCGCATTCCTGGCCTTGGCAACTTCGGCCAGGGCAGGAACCTGGCAAAACTCTGAAACCCTGTGGACCGATGTGCTTGCAACCTATCCTGCCTGCGATATTGCCCTGAACAACCGCGGAAACTACTATTTCAAGCAGAACCTTTTTGAGCAGTCAAAAAGGGATTATGAGGCTGCCATCGCCTTTGGCTATAAAGAGGCCATGGTTTTCCGCAATGTCGGCAATGTTTACGTTAAACTGGACATGGTTGAACCGGCGATAAAATCCTATACCCGTGCCCTGGAACAGGATGTCAGGAAAAAAGACAGCAATGCCTACCTGTGTTACCTGAACAGGGGGAACCTGCTTGCCAAAACCAAAAATTTTCAAGGCGCCCTGGCCGATTATGCCAATGCGCTGGAGATCTATCCCGGTTCAAAGATGATCCTGGTGAATCGTGCCTATGCCTATACCGACATGAACGATTTCGCCAATGGAATCACAGAATATTCAAAGGTGATCCAAACCGACTCGCTTACCGATGACCTCTTTCTGAAAAGGGGTTTTTGTTACTTCAACCTGAACAGGTTCCCGGAGGCAATGAAAGATTTTAAACGATGTATCCTGCTGAACCCGGCTCACGGCCTGGCATTATATAATTGTTCGGTAATAAGTTATAAAACCGGCGACCTTAAAATGGCGCTGGAGTATGCGAATAAAGCCAGAGCAGCGGGTTTTGATGTAAATCCCGGCTACCTTGAAATCCTCAACAAATCAACAAAAGGCTCCCTATGAAAAAGACGATAAACCCGAAGCTTCCCCTTCTTGTCATGCTGCTTTTCACCATGGCGATTTATGGCATTACCCTGTTTAACGATTATGCCCTGGATGACCTGATGGTGATCAACAGCAATTCTTTTACCAAAAAAGGCATTTCGGGGATCCGGGAGATATTCTCCTACGATTCGTTCACCGGCTTTTGGGGTAAAGAGAAGACCCTGTTGGTTGGCGGCCGTTACAGGCCCCTTTCCATCGCCACCTTTGCCGTCGAAAAATCGGTGACGGGCGAGTTCAATCCCATGCTCAGCCACCTGATCAACATCCTGCTTTATGCGCTCACCGGGATGCTTATCTATATCATTCTTGTAAAACTCATAAAATCACCGCCCGGCAAGAAATGGTACCTGGGCATCCCTTTCCTGGCCACCATGCTTTTCCTTGCTCATCCAGTCCATACCGAAGTCGTTGCCAATATAAAAGGGCGGGATGAGATCCTGGCGCTGCTGTTTCCACTGATCACACTTTGGCTTGTCATACGGTATACCGAGAAGCAAAAGATATGGATGCTCCTGGTTGCCAACATCAGTTTTTTCATGGGACTGTTGTCAAAGGAGAATGCCATCATGTTCGTGGTCATCGTTCCGCTGACGCTCTATTTTTTCACCCGGGTTCCGCTGAAAAAAAACCTGGCAATTGCCCTGCCGCTGCTGGGCACGGCCATGGTCTTCATCTTTGTCAGGTTCCTGGTGCTGGGACAGGTACTGTCGTCGGGCGTCCCCAAGGAATTACTGAACAACCCCTTCCTGGAAGCTACCGGATCACAGCGGTTCGGAACCATCCTCTATACCCTGGGGCTCTATGTCAAACTGCTCTTCTTCCCCCATCCCCTCACGCATGATTATTACCCCTACCAGATCCCGCTGGTTGCCCTCTCCGATATCAGGTCGATCATTCCGGCCATTTTGTACGGCGGACTGATATTTTACTGCATCCGTACCTTCCGTCAAAAAAACGTGGTTGTTTACGGGATCCTGTTTTACCTCATCACCCTGGTCATCGTTTCAAATCTTATTTTCCCGGTAGGCACCTTTATGAACGAACGTTTTATCTATATGCCTTCCCTGGGATTTGTCCTGGCAATTACCTACCTGATCGTTACCGGTATCCCTAAAATGATCACCCGGGTCCAGCTCGCTGAAACCATCATGTCAGCTATTATAATAGTGATACTCCTCCTGTTTTCGGTAAAGACCTATACGCGCGACCAGGTCTGGAAGAATGATTTTACCCTGTTCACAACCGATGTGAAGGTTTCTGAAAACAGTATCAAATGTAATATATCGGCGGGTGGCGACTATATCAAGAAGGCAACCGGGGAACCGGATTCCGTAAAAAAAGCAGATGATTACAGGAATGCATTAAAATACCTGGAAAAAGCAATCCGCATGGCGCCCGCAAGTGTTAATGCCCTGGTGTTGTACGGGAATGTAAATGCATTATACCTGAAAGACTATAAAACGGCGATCGATCAGTATATCAAAGTCTTGACCATGAATCCGGGCGACGGGCCCGCCATGACCAATGTACTGAAAGTATTAGGCTCGGTTGATGATCAGAAAGAATTGGCCTACAAGATAAATACCTATCTTTTTGTTAATAAAACCGCTCCCGGGAATAGTGAGGTGAACTACCATCTTGGCGTGCTCTACGGGCGATATGCGGGGAAACTTGATTCAGCGGCCATATGCCTGGAAGAGGCTGTCAGGCTTTCGCCAAACGAAGTTAGATATTACAAGGATCTCGGGATTATTTGCAGCATGCGGAAAAACTTCACCCGTGCCATCGACCTCTTTACAAAGGCCGCCGAACTTGATCCCGGCGATCAACAGGTTAAAAAGAACCTGGAAATCACCCGCAGCATCATGCAAAGCAACCGCAGGTAATCATTTTCAGCGGATCAGTATCCCGTTCTCGAAAGCTGCCTTTACTAATTGGGCAGTGTTATGTAATTTCATCTTTTTTAGCATGTTCGATTTATGTCGTTCGACTGTTTTTTCACTGATATACAACGTATTGGCGATGTGTTTCGTGGAATGACCGTCGGCCAGCAGGTGAATCAGTTCAATTTCCCTGGAAGTCAGGTTCCGGGCATCATTTGCGCGATCATCATTTGCCTGTGAAAAATTAGTTACCAGCACCTCGGAAATGGTTTTGCAAAACACTGTTTTTCCCTCGCAAACATCTTCAATCGCCTGGAATAATTCAGCGGGCTGGCAGTTTTTCGAAAGGTACCCCTTTGCACCGGCTTTCAGCATTTCCCTGATATACTGGGGATGATCATGAACTGAAAGTGCAATGATTTTGATCCAGGGCATCTTCATGTCGATGATCTTTGTAACCTCGATACCTGACATCCCGGGCATTTTGATATCCATCAGGATCACTTCAGGTTTCCTGGTTTCAAGCAGGTTCAGCAGCTGGGCGGCATTCTGCGCAGTGCCGATAATTTCGAATTTTCCCTGGGCGTTTAACAGTTCTGATAAGGAATGCAGAATAAGCCCCTGATCTTCAGCAAGGATAACTTTGATTTTATGTTCCGGAACATTTCCTTCATTCATAAAGCAAACATGGTTAGGTTTGGAAAAGCAAATATACATGAAAACCGACATGTGGTGACATTAATCTCACATTTTATCAACATTTTAATATTAAATTAATCCAAATGTGCATTTAATAAGCTACTTTCGAATAATAATAAAAAACCGCTAAAGAGTATTGAAACAGCAACAAACACAAGGGTTTTAAAATGTTATGCACACAGTCTAACAACCTTTGTTTTAAGTTTTTCAGTACTAATTGTTTATATATTCCGGTATAGGAAACTTATAAAATTGTTAAATGTTTATCAAGAAAAACTGACGAATCATGAACACGGGAAAAAAAGAAATTTACATTTTATTGCTACCTCCTCCTTAACCCCAATTGGTTAAGATTCTATATATATTACGTAAAATCTTCATTTATAATCACTTACAATTATTTTGTTAAACCCAATTTTTAACCTATGGAAACATTTTACAAAAAAATGATTTTACTAAAGAGGTTAAAAATACCATCAATGGTGTTTTTAACGTTTTTTTTCCTGGCACTTGCCACAAGTGTCGAGGCGCAACCCACTTACACTCCTTCATCGTTTTTTTGCTGGGGTACTTCATTTACCCTGCATCCGGGAACACAGATTGGTTGTTGTAGTCCATATACCAGTCAAACCTATACCTGGTCTGCCGCTGACTTTGTCTTTTCGTCGACGGAATCAGATCCTGTTGTAGCTTCAACCAATGCGAGTTATCTGAATCAGAAATTTAACCTGACGATTCACTACTATAACCCGGGCACGAGTAACTGGCAACAGTCAACCAGTTCGGTTACAGTAACGAAACTCCGCGCACAGATCGTTCTTGGTTTTACGCCTGTGAACGTTACCTGTAACGGGGGCAGTGATGGATCACTCACAGTGGGTGTTACCAACGATGGTTCCCCCTATACGTATTTATGGAACACTTCCAAAACAACCGCCAACATTACAGGTTTGTCACCGGCCACCTATACGGTAACGGTTACAAACAAGTATGGCTGTACGCAGACCGGCTCCCAGGCAATAACAGCGCCTGCAGTGGTTGGCGCAACTGTTTCCGGCCAAACCAACGTTTCCTGTTATGGGCTCAGCAATGGTAAAGTTACCCTTGCAGGTTCGGGCGGGAATTCCGGATACCAGTATCAACTTTCTCCTGCAGCTTATACAACCAACGCAACTTTCAGTTCGCTGGCAGCAGGGACCTACACCTTCAATATCAAGGATGTTAACTCTTGTACCGGTACGAAACAAGTTGTGGTAACACAACCCTCGGCACCGCTGTCAGTCAATACAAGTCAGAGCAACGTCAAATGTTACGGCAACTCAACAGGGTCTATTACCCTTAGTGTTAGCAATGGTACCTCTCCTTATACGTTTTTATGGTCAGGTACCGGTGTTGTAGCATCAGCCCAGAATCAATCAGGACTTGCTGCAGGCACCTACAACGTTACAGTTACCGACCTTGGTGGTTGTTCAAATACCGCCAGTACGACGATCACGCAACCCTTGAACCCACTTGCAGCAAGCGCCACAACAGGCCCTGTGTCCTGCAAAACCGGTTCAAACGGTACCATCACGCTCGGTGTTAGCGGTGGAACATCTGCCTATACTTTCAACTGGTCAGGCACCGGTGTTGTTGCCACTGCACAAAACCAATCAGGATTGGGTGCGGGAACATATAATGTTACCGTAACCGATCAAAACGGTTGTACAACAACAGCATCCGCCACAGTCAATGAACCCGCCATAGCTCTTTCCGCTTCGGCAGCACAGACTCAACCGGTTTCCTGTTTCGGCGGAAATAATGGTACTGCAACCGTTTCGGCCTCCAATGGCTGGGGCAGCTATACCTATTTATGGAATAACTCCCAGACAGGTGCAACCGCCACAACATTAACCGCAGGAACCTATAGGGTAACTGTGACAGATGGACACGGATGTGCCGTTACCGCTTCGGCAACAGTGAACGGACCTGCTGCAGCGCTTGCCGCCACAGCAGCCCAGACACAGCTTGTCACCTGCTTTGGTGGCACAGATGGTACAGCGACTGTTTACCCAAGCGACGGCTGGGGCAGCTATACCTACTTCTGGAATAACAGCCAGACTGGAGCTACTGCTACCGGATTAACCGCAGGCACATACTCTGTAACCGTTACCGATGGTCACGGATGCACCGTTACTGCTTCTACTGGTGTTATCGGACCTATACAGGCTCTGGCAGCTACAGCAGCCGGAACCAAAGTTGTTACCTGTTTTGGTGGCTCAGATGGTACAGCGACCGTATATCCCAGTTATGGATGGTACGCCAGCTACACATACCAATGGAGCAACAGCCAGACAGGCGCAACTGCAACAGGATTGGCAGCTGGCCCTTACACTGTAACCGTTACCGATGCTCATGGATGTACCACCACTGCCTCTGCTACCGTAAGCGGTCCTTCCGCGGCGATTGCATCATCAGCAGCCGGCACAAAGGTCGTAACCTGCTTTGGCGGCGCAGATGGACAGGCAACTGTTTATCCTAGCCACGGCTGGGGAAGCTACACCTACTTCTGGAATAATTCCCAGACAGGTGCTACCGCTACCGGATTAGCCGCAGGCTCCTATACAGTAACCGTTACCGACGGTAACGGATGTACTTCCACAGCCTCCGCAACCGTAAGCGGACCTGCCGCAGGTCTTGCAGCTACTGCAGCCGGAACCAAAGTCGTTACCTGTTTTGGTGGCACAGATGGTACCGCAACTGTTTATCCTAGCCACGGCTGGGGCAGCTATACCTATTTCTGGAACAACAGCCAGACAGGTTCAACTGCTACCGGATTAGCCGCTGGAGATTATACCGTAACCGTTACTGATGGACATGGTTGTACAACTACAGCCGCTGCATCCGTAAGCGGACCATCAGCCGGTCTTGCTGCAACAGCAGCCGGAACCAAAGTCGTTACCTGTTTTGGTGGCACTGATGGAACAGCAACTGTTTATCCTAGCCACGGCTGGGGCAGCTATACCTATTTCTGGAATGATTCCCAGACAGGTGCTACCGCTACCGGATTAGCCGCTGGCGATTATACCGTAACCGTTACCGATGGCAATGGTTGTACCATTAC
>SESB01000980.1_pt1 | contig 19835 bp, 15 predicted proteins | sample 3171441 | NCBI WGS metagenome assembly SESB01 (sample SAMN06051867, study PRJNA518727) | freshwater metagenome | biome: subpolar coniferous forest; feature: holomictic lake; material: water; isolation source: holomictic Lake 227, 6 m depth | place: Canada: near Kenora, Ontario | collected... | reverse complement strand
CAGGAATCGTTCCGTTAAGTCAAAATCAGCTATAGCTCGGAGCAAGTCCCTGATGACCAAGGCACCCCTGTCACAGCCAAGCCCGTCCGCGGCTCCCTTCGCCACTTGGCCCTTCTATGCCGAAGATGAGATAGAGGCCGTGGCGCGTGTGCTGCGCAGCGGGAAGGTGAACTACTGGACAGGCGAGGAAGGCCGCCGCTTCGAGGAGGAATACGCTGCCGCCGCAGGTTGCAAATATGGTGTGGCTCTTGCCAACGGTACCAATGCCTTGGAACTGGCCTTGGTCGCCCTGCAGATCCCCCCTGGCTCCGAAGTCATCACCACGCCCCGCACCTTCATTGCCAGTGCCAGCTGCGCCGTCATGCGCGGCTGCATCCCTGTGCTGGCAGATGTGGATCCCGATAGTGGCAACATCACCGCCGAGTCCATCGCCCAGGTCATCACGCCGAAAACCCGCGCAATCATTGCCGTTCACCTCGCAGGTTGGCCCTGCGACATGGATCCCATCATGGCCCTGGCGGAGCAGCACGGCCTCATGGTCATCGAGGACTGCGCCCAGGCCAACGGGGCAACCTACAAGGGCCGGCCCGTAGGTGGCATCGGCCATGTGGGCTGCTTTTCCTTCTGCCAGGACAAAATCATCACCACCGGCGGCGAAGGCGGCATGCTCACCACCAACGATGAGGCCCTATGGCGCCGAGCCTGGGAATTCAAGGATCACGGCAAGAGCTACAAGGCCGTCTACCACCGCGAGCATGCCCCAGGCTATCGCTGGCTGCACGAATCCTTCGGCACCAACTGGCGCATGACGGAGATGCAGGCGGCCATTGGACGGCTTCAGCTGCGGAAGCTCCCAGAGTGGTCCCGAATTCGTCGCAAAAACATGGAAACGCTGCTTTCTGCCTTCACTAACGTCCCTTCGCTGCGAGTACCCCTGATTCCCGCAGGATTCCAACACGCGGCATACCGCGCGTATGTCTATCTCAGGAAGGAGGCGCTCCGTCCGGGGTGGACCCGAGATCGGATCATGCTCGAAATCGGGGCATTGGGGGTCACCTGCGTTGTTGGCAGCTGTAGTGAACTATATAGAGAGAAAGCCTTTGCCGAGGTGGGGTATGATCCCTTAGGCCGCCTGAGAACGGCAGAAGAACTGGGAGAGACCAGCCTCGCATTCTTGGTTCATCCCAGGCAAGGGGATGCTGAGATTGTGGCGTTGATACAGGCAGTGGAACTCGTCCTCGCATCGGCCTCACTCCCCGTGGGCTCCTGACATGGGCCATTTACGAAACATTATCTGCGTGTTGGGGACCCGCCCGGAAGTCATCAAGATGGCCCCGGTTATCAAGACCCTTCGAACCAGGGGGTTCCGGGCGCCCATTCTGGCCACGGCCCAGCACCGAGGTCTTCTGGACCAGATGTTCAGCGAATTTGATCTAAACCCAGAGTGGGATCTCGATGTCATGGCCCCCAATCAGGACTTGGCCTCACTCACGGGCGTCCTCGTTCCGAGGCTTTATCAAATCCTGTGCGAGACCCGGCCTGATGCTGTACTTTCCCAAGGAGACACCGCAACCGTATTTTGCACAGCATTGGCTGCCTTCTATGCGGGCATCCCCTTCGGGCACGTGGAGGCTGGCCTCCGCTCCGGTGACCTGAGTGCGCCCTTCCCCGAGGAGGGCATGCGCCGTCTCAGCGCCGTAACTGCGCGGTGGCACTTCGCACCCACCCAATCTAGCGGTAAGGCTCTTCTCTCAGAGGGTTACACCAGGGACAGCATTCACGTAGTAGGCAATACCGTGATCGACGCTCTCCTGGAAGTGGTAGATTCCCCGAGGCTCTCCTGGCCTCAAGGCCTGGATACTCTTTCAGAAGGGCAGCGACTTGTCCTTATCACTCTGCACAGACGAGAGAACTTCGGAGAACCATTAGAGAGAATCCTCTGGTCTCTGCTAGCCTTCGCAAAACGTCACCCCGAAGCCAGGTTGGTATACCCTGTCCACCCAAATCCAAACGTCCAAGGCCCTGCTCACCGAGTCCTCGGACAACAACAGAACATCGCTCTGATTGAGCCCGTGGGGTATTTTTCGCTGGTGCGCCTCATGAAGGAATCCTATGTCGTTCTCACAGACAGCGGAGGGATTCAAGAGGAGGCCCCCGCCCTGGGCAAGCCTGTCCTCGTATTTAGGGATGTCACAGAACGCCCTGAAGCCATGCACGCTGGAGGGGTTCGTTTAGTGGGGAGTGATCCTGACATCTTTCAACAAGAGGTCGAAAGGCTCTGGAATGACCCTTTGGCTTATGCCGCCATGGCCCAGCCCCGTTTCCCATATGGGGATGGGAAGGCCTCCAAGCGTATAGCAGACATTCTCGCCAGAGACATTGACCCCTTCCGGTCATGAACAGGCCTACACGCCATGTATCACACCCTTAAACGCTACCTGGATTGGCTCTTGTCAGGCCTAGCCCTACTGGCCCTTTCCCCAGCACTTGCGCTTGTCTGGGTGGCCGTTCGCATATCCATGGGCAGCCCCGTGCTGTTCCGTCAGGAGCGAGCCGGCTATAAGGGAAAACCCTTCTTTGTGCTCAAGTTTCGCTCCATGAACTCTGCTACAGATGCCTCGGGGAAACTCCTTCAAGATGAAGATCGCCTCACCTCCTTCGGGCAATTCCTGAGAAAGACGAGCCTGGATGAGCTACCCCAGTTCTTCAATGTAATGAAAGGGGAGATGAGCCTCGTGGGACCGCGCCCTCTTTATATGCGATACATCTCCCGCTACTCGGAAGAGCAGAAAAAACGCCTTCTGGTTCGGCCTGGCATCACGGGCTTGGCCCAGGTCAACGGTCGGAACGCCATATCCTGGGAGGCTCGTTTCGCCCTAGATGTGGATTACGTAACCCGAGCCTCCTTCGGGTTGGATGTGGCCATTCTATTCAAAACCATCTTTCGCGTCCTGAGGTCTGAGGGGATTTCGCAGGAAGGCAAGGTCACCATGGACGAATTCATGGGTAACATATCCAATTCATCCAAATAATTTAAGGAGTCAATAAGTTGAGATGTATTGTGTTTGGGACAGGTGGTTTTGCTAGAGAAGTCGCTGGGATAGTGGAATCCCATGGACTGTATAATTCTACATTTTTGGGATTTATTGATGATAATCCCGATCGTCATTTCCAGACAATAAATGGATACCCTGTGCTTGGTGGTCAAGATTGGCTATGCAATCAGAGAGAAGCTATCGCTGTTTTTCTGGGAGTCGGTAATCCGGAAACTCGCTATCGAATTGTGTCCAAGTTGAAAAAATTTTCTTGCGTATTTTTTCCCATTTTAATTCATCCCAATGTTGTTATGGGTAGGGATGTTGAGTGTGGTGAAGGAAGCATCATTTGCGCAGGAAATATCCTGACGTGTAATATCCAAATCGGTTGTTTCGTTAATTTAAATTTGGATTGCACTGTAGGCCACGACACAAGTATCGATGATTTTTCGACAATTGCCCCTGGTGTACATATTTCTGGAAATGTTAAGATTGAGCGAGGATGCGATCTTGGAACAGGTGCCTCAATCATCCAGGGCGTTTCGATCGGGGCCTCCGTAATCCTTGGGGCTGGCGCTGTGGTCAGTCGGAACCTGCCGGAGGGGGCCACGGCCGTAGGAGTTCCCGCGAAAGTCATTAAGTCACAGGAAGTGTTTAATTACTCAGGATTCTAAATTCTTTAGGCCCAACATGCATCTCCTCCTAATGCACCGCGCATTCGCCCAGGCAAACCAGCCCGGCGGGACGCGACATATCGAACTGGGACGCATCCTTGTGACGAAGGGCCATCGGATGACCGTGGTCACCTCATCAGTTGCGTACTTTCGCGCCGCTGTTGACCAGAATGTGCCCGCGCTCCCTCGACAGGAGATCCTTGAGCCAGGCATCGATATCCTGCGGTGCTCCGGTGGCTACTCTGGGAAGAGTTTCTTGAACCGCATGAATGAGATGTTCGGTTTCATGACTCGGGCCTTCTTTCTGGGAGTTTCTGTACGAGATGTGGATGTTGTCTGGGCAACCTCTCCCACGCTCTTCCAAGCGTTGGCGGCAACCCTTGTGGCCAAGATTAAGCGCAAGCCCCTGTTGCTAGAAATTCGGGATATCTGGCCTGACGCCCTGGTGGATATCGGAGCCCTGAGGAACAAGTTCGCCATCGCCCTGTCTCGGAAGTTGGCCCAATGGATGTACGCCCAAGCGAAGTGCGTTGTCATCAACAGTCCGGGCTTTCGGGCTCATCTTGTGGCCGACGGAGTCCCTGACTCCAAGATCTTTCTCGTGACCAACGGGGTGGATGTTTCCATGTTTAACCCAGAGGCCACGGGAGAAGAGACACGGATTCGCTTGGGATGGGAGGGAAAATACGTGGCCCTATATTCTGGAGCCCACGGAATGGCCAATGACCTCGATACCCTTCTGGACGCCGCGAAGGCTCTAATAGATTGCCCGCAGGCCATTATTGCCTTCCTGGGTGACGGCCCCGAGAAGGCCCGGCTTAGAGAACGGGCCCAAAATATGGGGTTGAGGAATGTCCAGTTTCTCGATGTGCAGCCTAAAAACGAGATGCCCGACCTCCTCGCAGCGTCTAATGCCTGCATAGCGCACCTAAAGCCCAGTTCCATGCAAGCGATGGTTTACCCCAACAAGGTTTTCGACTATATGGCCGCGGCTCGACCCACAATCCTTGGTATCGGTGGCGTGATCCAGGAGGTCATCGAGAAGGCCGGGGGGGGCGTGTGCACAAAACCCGGGGACGCGACGTCTTTGGCCGCAGCCATCCGGCAATTGGCCCAGAACCCCGCAGAGGGCAAGGCCATGGGCTACAAGGGACGGGCCTACGTTGAGGCGCATTTCAATCGAAAGGTCATTGCTGAGTCTCTACTCGCAACCCTAGACCTTGTATGTATTCAGCCCGCCCAGTGATAGGAGAGCCATGGTGACTCAACGGACTTACCAAATTTGCACAAACTGCGTCATGGATACAACCGACTCTAAGATCATATTTGATGACAATGGCGTTTGCGATCACTGCAATCGATACTACACAAATATTCTCCCGAATTGGCATCCCGATGAGACTGGATTCATGGCACTTGCAGGAACAGTTGAGAAGATAAAAAAAGAAGGGAAGGGAAAAGACTTCGACTGCATCATGGGCATGAGTGGCGGAATTGATAGTTCCTATTTAACTTATATAGCCACCGAAAAGTTAGGTCTTCGCCCCCTCGTCTTCCATGTTGATGGGGGATGGAATTCACAAATCGCCGTAAACAACATTGAAAAACTGGTGACTGGCCTTGGACTAGATTTGTACACTGAGGTCATCGACTGGGAAGAAATGCGTGACCTCCAACTAGCCTTCTTCAAATCTGGCGTGTCCCATATCGATCTACCTCAGGATCATGCCTTCTTCGCCACCATGTATAATTTTGCAGAAAAATACAAAATCAAATACATTCTAACCGGCGCCAATATTGCCACCGAGTGTGTTAGGAATCCTCTAGAATGGTTATACTATGGAACAGATACTATTCAAATCAAGGATATCCACTCCCAATTTGGCCAACGACCATTAAAAAAATTCCCACTAAGCAACATACTAAGACACAAATTTTATCTAAGGTATATTAAGGGGATTGAAGTAATCACACCCCTCAATTATGTTCCTTACAATAAAGAAGAAGCCATGCAATTTCTTGTCGATAAGTTTGGATGGCAACGATATCCACAGAAGCATTTTGAATCGAGATTTACAAAATTTTACGAAGGATATTGGCTTCCGAAAAAATTTGGATACGACACAAGAAAGGTCCAATTTTCAAGCCTTATATTGACGGAACAGATGAGTCGACACGAGGCATTAGAAAAACTATCTACCCCAGCTTATGACGAGGCCACGATATCAAATGATTTTGAATTTATTGCGACAAAACTTGGTATAACCATCGAAGAGTTGCAAAGCTATATGGATGCACCCAATAAAACTGTCCGAGACTACAAATCGCAACAAGCTTTATTTAATATTGGATCCAAATTATTGACATTTTTTGGCGTCGAAAAGCGAATGGAAAAAAGATAATTCAATAATTGATGTTTTTTAGATCTTTTTATGCTTTGATTAACCTTTATGGCATCCAATTTTTTAACAATGTATAAGCTTAGCCAGATATTCGCCATCCTTCGCCAGTACGGCTGGACTTGGGTGATCTATCGGATAATGATCGCCGCCAAACATAAGCTTGGAATAGAGCAGCGTCGGATGCCCATAAGGAACTGGAGCAGCGATCAGCTGTTACTGGACCACGACTTAACAACACCACTCCTTCCTCCACCCACCAATGAGAACCTCAGCAAGTTCAGTTCCTCCCATCCGGAGCAGGTGCAGTGTCTTCAAACGGAAGCAGATGAAATTGTGCAAGGCTGGTTTCGAAAATTTGAAGGAAAGGGCCAGAACCTTGGCTTTCCGCCTGTATGGAATGAGGAACTACCTGGACAGTGTCACCCCTCTCACGGAGTTCATTGGAGTCAAATACAACCACTTGAAGATATAAAGCTCGTTTGGGAATTGAGCCGGATGGGCTGGGCCCAAATTCTTGCAAGGGCCTACGCCTTTACGGGAAACGAAGCCTATCCCGAGGCATTCTGGGGATTACTTGAGAACTGGCGCAATGCCAATCCTCCGAACCAGGGGCCACAGTGGATGTGCGGGCAAGAGATTGCCATTCGAAGTTTCGCATTGACCATTGCTGACAGCCTCTTTTCCCCGTCCCCATCAAGCACACCACTGCGCCGGGCCCGCCTCCAGGAAATTGTCCGCGCCGGTGCCGAGCGCATAGAACCTCATTTTCACTATGCCCGCAGCCAGAGAAACAATCATGCACTGAATGAGGCACTGGGCCTCATCACCGCGGGCACCCTTTCCCCTGATGCTACCGCATTGGAGAGGCGTTGGCTCGGTCGGGGAAGCACCTGTTTTTCTCATGATCTGTTCGATCAATTGGATGATGAGGGGTCATATATCCAGCACTCCGTCGTTTATCACAGGGTCATGCTTCACGCTTGCACCTGGCGGTTGTTGCTTGCCCGCAGATCTGGAGACCTCCTCGACCAAGAACTATTGAAGAGAATAGAGATTGGACTCCGTTGGATGGTTGCCATGGTAGACCCCTCCACAGGGGAAGCCCCAAACCTAGGCTCCAACGATGGTGCGAATATTCTCCGCCTTTCTTCCTGTGCCTTTCAGGACCATCGCCCAAGCATTCAAGGTCTTGCAGCCTTGCTTGATCTCCCATTACCCTACCCCCCTGGCCCATGGGATGAGAGTGTCCTGTGGCTTACAGGCCTGGATCCCAAGACCTTGGCCAGAGAACCCAGGGCCCGGGTCGGCCTGTCTGCACCAAAGCGCGGTCACTTTCTTCGCATTTTCCCCGAGGGCAGCCTGTACTTCCGTTGTGCAATCAACAAGGAACGGCCAAGCCAGTCGGATCCTCTTCATGTGGACCTTACCTGGAGGGGGATAAATCTTCTTTGCGATGCAGGCACCTATCGTTACAACGCCCCCCCCCCATGGGCGAACAGCCTGGCCTTCACCGGTGTCCACAACACCGTCACTGTTGAAGGTCGTTCTTCCATGGAACGCCTAGGCCCCTTTCTCTGGCTCGACTGGGATCGGGCTGAACATCAAGAAGTGGCACCGGAAGGCTGGTTGGTAGGAGAGCGACCAGCAAGTCGGGTATCGCCAATGAAGCACCGCAGGTCCATCTCGCTAATCGGGCCCAATCACTGGATAATTCTCGATGACGTTGTCTCACCCCGGGAAGAGGTTTTTCGACTCCATTGGTTAATGCCGTTGTTACCGAGGTCAGCCATTGATCGCGGAGTAGCGGTTGAAACGCCCCAAGGGACTTTCCAGCTGATTGCACTAGGCCCTGGCAAGGTTGAATGCTTCGCTGGTAGCCCGGAGGCGATTAAACCCGGGAAGAGTTGCAACCCTGTTGGATGGCGTTCTTCCTGTTATTGTTACATTGAGCCGGCTTTGGCCTTCACCTGCTCGAGTTCGCCTTCTACGAGGGTACGGTGGGTTTCAGTGGCGGGAGAAGGCCCTTTTTCAGCCTCACTAGAGAACGACATAATCACACTTAAATCTCATTCTGGCCAATTCGAATGCAGCCTCCCTCCAGCCTTTTGCAAGGAGAACGGAAATGCCTCATGAACTCTGCATCCTAGGGCTTGGTTACATTGGCCTTCCCACTGCAGTTTTATTCGCACAGGCCGGCGTGAAAGTGCTGGGAGTTGATGTTGATCGTAAAAAAATAGACCAACTAAACTCGGGGCAGTGTCCTATTCATGAACACGAACTTCCTGAACGACTTTCCATTGCCATGAATAGCGGCAATCTAAAAATTTCCAACATCCCAGAATCTTCTAAGGTTTACATGATTTGCGTTCCAACGCCGGTCACCGAAGACCGTAAGGCGGATCTCACTTTCGTGGAGGCGGCGACTCGAACTCTATCGCCATGCTTGAATCCAGGGGATCTGGTGGTATTGGAGTCCACAGTCCCGCCACATACGTGCCGAGATGTGGTGGCTCCCATCATCAAAGAACTACGGGGGTTTAGCTACGAGCGTGACTACCTTCTAGCCCACGCTCCCGAACGCGTGATCCCGGGGGCAATTTTCCATGAGCTCACCAATAACGCCCGATTGGTTGGCGGCATGACCGACGAAGCCACCGAAGCGGCGGTAGCCCTTTACCGCAGAGCTGGCGTGAAAGACATACGCAAGACGTCTGCCGCCATTGCGGAACTTTCCAAGGTAGCCGAGAACACTTATAGAGATGTCAATATTGCCTTTGCCAATGAATTTGCCTCGATATGCAAATTTCTGGGCATTGATGTATTTGAGACCATTCGCCTTGCAAACCTCCACCCTCGTGTGAATATCCATAGCCCAGGGGTTGGAGTCGGTGGCCACTGCATCCCGGTGGATCCTTGGTTTCTCATTCACATGGCACCAGATCAGACAAAGCTTATTCGTACGGCAAGACATGTCAATGACTCAAAGCCCCACCAAGTGGTCGCCGATATCCTTGAGAAGCACGGATCGGGGAATATCCGGCCTATCGGAATTCTAGGGGTTTCCTACAAGGCCGATGTCGATGACCTCCGGGAAAGTCCCGCTATGGAGGTCATCCACCTTCTGCAACGGGCCCATCGCGACCTGCTGGTCTTCGACCCCTATATTCCGTCTGAATGCAACGCAACCCTGGAAGAAGTACTTGGCTTGGACACCATAGCTATTTTACAGGACCATTCCGTTTTTCACGACATCCGGGGGGCAAAAGTGATGCGCTGGAATCGCCCTTAGCTTCTCCTGAAAGCCTGTTGCCAATCCGGGCCCAAACCCTTGGACCTGTCCTTACCTAGGGAATGATCCTATGCGACAACTCTTTCAAAATCTAGGAACGGGTGAAGTGCGCATAGAGTCTGTGCCATCACCCCAAGTAGAGCCAGGCAAGTTATTGATTCAAAGTGAATGTAGCCTGGTCTCGGTGGGTACAGAACGCATGCTGGTCTCCTTTGGGCGCAGTGGTATTTACAAGAAAATCAGAGCACAGCCAGACAAGGTCCGGGAAGTATTCGCCAAAATCAAGACGGATGGATTGATTCCTACTCTCAAGGCCATTCGCAATAAACTCGCCGACCCCATCCCGCTGGGATACAGCCAAGTCGGTCGGGTGGTAGCGTTGGGAACGGGCGTTCAAGGGTTCAGGGTGGGCGACCGTGTCGTGAGCAATGGCCCTCATGCTGAACAGGTCCTAGTGTCCGAAAAGCTCTCCGCGTTGGTTCCGGAAAATGTAGCCAGTGAAGCTGCTGTTTTTACCGTGGTGGGAAGCATTGGCCTCCAAGGCATTCGCCTTTTGCAGCCCACCTTGGGCGAATCGATCGCGGTTTTGGGTCTCGGCCTCATTGGCCAGCTTTCGGTTCAGATGCTCCTCGCCAACGGGTGTCGCGTGCTGGCACTGGACCCCGATGCTTCCAAGGTAGCCCTGGCGGAATCTTTCGGCGCCACAGGGGTCGTTCTTCGCCCAGGGGAAAGCCCCCTGAGTGCCGCCGTGGCCTTTGCGGGAACGGCAGGAGTTGACGGTGTAATCATCGCTGCGTCCACCCCAAGCCGTGAACCCATTGTTCATTCAGCAGCTATGTGCCGGCAGCGTGGCCGAATTGTGTTGGTGGGGGTGGTGGGATTAGACATTCCCCGGGATGCCTTCTATAAAAAGGAGCTCACCTTTCAGGTGTCTTGTTCCTACGGACCTGGAAGATACGATGCATCTTATGAGGAAAAGGGTCACGACTACCCCCTCGGTTTTGTGCGTTGGACGCAGCAAAGAAATTTCACAGCCTTCCTTGATCTCCTCGCCAAGGGGAAGGTGGATACAAGGCCCCTCGTCAGTGTCAACTACCCCATTGAGGAGGCGGCCGAGGCCTATCGGGAGTTGCTCAGGCGTCACGACCTGATTGGAATGATCCTCCGTTATCCACACCCTGAAGCCACCCAGCGAACCATATCCCTTGAACAGAACTGCCGCTCACCTAAAATTTCGCCTTCCGTACCGGGCATTGCGATCGTTGGTGCTGGGAACTACACCAGGGCGACTCTTCTTCCTTTGTTGGAGAAGTGCTCAGATCATCGGAGGGTCCTCTTGATGAGTCGGCATGGCAGCAGCGCACTCCTCGCTGCCAAACGGTTCGGATTCGCCGCCGCTTCTAATGATCTGGACTTCTTGCTTAATCATTCCGAGGTCCAGGGTGTCATCATCACCACCCGCCACGATACCCATGCCGACCTGGTCGTGAAATGTCTCGACAGAGGTAAGCACGTTTTTGTCGAGAAACCCCTAGCGACGACCCTTGAAGACCTGGAGAAGGTAAGATTGGCACTTACGCGCAACCCGGGCCTGAGCCTTGCCGTGGGGTTCAATCGCCGCCATGCGCCCATGAGCGTTGCCTTATTGAGGGAACTTCAGGGGAGGAAGGCACCCCTGCACATGGTTTGTCTCATAAATGCTGGTTCGCTGCCATCAGATCACTGGGCCATGAGCCCAACCGAAGGTGGTGGCCGAATCGTTGGTGAAGGGTGTCATTTTATTGATTTGATGCGGCACTGGGCACAGTGTCCAATCATTGGAAGCCAGACCTCCAGCGCCAGGAATCCCCAGGGTGGCATCATCGAGGACATAAGCACAATCACCCTGGAGTTTGCAGATGGATCCACAGGTGTCCTCAACTATCTCGCCAATGGCCCAAAAAGCTTCCCCAAAGAAGAATTTACCCTGGTCTGGGATGGCAAAGTGGCCCGCCTTAACAACTTCACCCGATTACAGCATTGGGGCAGCATGGCCCTTCCCATGAGGCACTGGGCATCTCAGCAGAAGGGGCACCTTCAAACGCTGGACCGCTGGCTCAAGAGTCTCCATGACCCCACCCTTCGTGATGACACAAACACACTGCTCGAAGTTTCCAGGTGGACCCTCAATGCGGCGCCTACTTGCCAATCGGAGCCCAAGCTTGAACGCTAATATCCCTTCTATAGGTCTATTTTGTGTCACGCCGAAAGGCGGCTACCCAACGCAACAGGAACGGGGTGCCAAGATCTTCATACTCCTGGTTTCGGGAAGGGCGGTGGGGAGATGATTGCCATCGTTGATTACGGACTTGGTAATATTCGTGCTTTTTCTAATATATACAAAACCCTAAACATTGCGCACCTCGTTGCTAAAGGGTGTGATGACTTAATTGGCGCCACCAAAATCATTCTTCCTGGTGTGGGGGCTTTCGATCATGCAATGGAGCGGCTAGCCGCCTCGGGAATGCGGGAAACGCTGGACGAGATGGTCATTCAAAAGAAGATACCCGTTCTCGGGATCTGTGTTGGCATGCAGATTTTAGCCCAGTCAAGTGCCGAAGGACATCTGGGTGGGCTTGGGTGGATTGACGGAGAAGTGAGATCCATGCGAGAAGATGGGTTTCACCTCAAAGGAATCTTGCCTCATATGGGCTGGAACCAGATTCGCCCTACTCGGCGGAGTGGACTTTTCGAAGGACTAGGAGATGATCCCGAATTCTATTTCCTCCATTCCTATTATTTTAAATGTAACGATAACAACAATATTATTGCAGAAGCCGACTATGGTGGATACTTCCCAGGCGCTGTTCAGTCAGGCCATGTCTTCGGGACCCAGTTCCACCCAGAGAAAAGCCACCACAATGGTATAAAAATTCTAAGAAATTTTGCGGAGATGGAAGCATGCTGAGAGCCCGCATCATTCCCTGCCTCCTGGTGCGAAATAAGGGTCTCGTCAAGACTGTCAACTTCTCCGATGAGAAATACGTCGGTGACCCTATCAACGCTGTGCGCATCTTCAACGAGAAGGAAGTTGATGAGTTAATGGTAATTGACATCGATGCCACCGTTCAGGGTAGGGAGCCCGATTTCAAGATGATCGCGGATTTGGCTGCAGAGTGCCGAATGCCACTCTGCTATGGCGGTGGAATTAAATCCGCGGATCAGGCCAGACGAATCATGTCGCTAGGGGTAGAAAAAGTAGCCCTCAGCTCTGGCATTATTGCGCGCCCGGACCTGATCTCAGAGATTGCTACAGAGGTTGGATCCCAAAGCGTTGTAGCGGTTCTGGATGTCAGGAAGACTCGATCCGAGAATAGCTACACCGTATGGACACATAATGGAAAAATCGACACCGGTTTATGTCCAATTGCACTTGCCAAAGATTTCGAAACTCGTGGGGCGGGTGAAATTGTAGTCTATTCGATCGACAACGACGGTGTAATGAAGGGCTACAACATGGATCTTGTGGATAAAGTGAGAAGTGCTGTTCATCTGCCCATAACAGTCCTTGGAGGTGCAGGATCCCTACTAGATATAGGGCAGGTAATTCAAAAATATGGATCTATTGGTGTTTCTGCTGGCAGTCTCTTTGTGTTTAAAGGCGTCTACCGGGCGGTGTTGATTAATTATCCATCTCATCTCGAGCGCGATCAACTCCAGCAAAAACCTTTGTAGCGATGACCCAAAGCCATAGGATTACATTCGAAAAGTCTCTTCGGAGACATAGTTCAAAACTTGAAGGCGCCTGGTCTACCAGATGATGCGCTACAACTGCACTGGGCCCCATTTGACGTCCCCCAACAGGCTAAACGTCACCCTGGAGTGCCTGTTTTGGGAGATCTAGCCCTTCATGGAAATCGGATTCGTTTTCACAAATTACAACAACTCGGCCTATTCGATACTTTCCATCGAATCATTGGCGACTACCCCTGCATGGCGTGATTGTCGCGTTGTGATTGTAGACAATGCTTCTCAGGAAAAGGATCTCAATCTCCTGGCGCAGCTGTCAGAATCCCACCCAGAAATCGACGTGATATACAACGATTCCAACCTTGGATATTTTTCTGGATTGAATGTCGGAATTGAATTTATAAGAAACAAACATCCAAATATCCACATTGTGGTCATAGGTAATAATGACTTGGTCTTTCCAGCCAATTTTTTCGAACTGGTTCATGCCAACAGTGGTCTATTCGAAAAACACCCGGTCGTCTCCCCCGACATTGTCACTCTTGATGATATTCATCAGAATCCCCACGCTGTCGCTGAGTTCACCGCTCTACGTCTTTTTCTTTGGAAACTCTACTACGCCGACTATCACATTGCCTTGGTCCTGCGTGCATTGGCTAAATTAACCCGATTACTCACAGAAAGAAAAGATTATACAAATTTTTCAAATGCTGGCCCTATTGCCCAAGGCTTTGGTGCTTGCTACCTGTTAGGCCCGCTCTTTTGGCAAAATTTTAAAACCTTATGGGCTCCCACTTTTCTTATGCATGAAGAGTTCTTTTTTAGCGAACAACTGAAATCGAAAGGCTACATGGTATACTATACCCCAGGTATAACGGTCAGGCACCATTGCCATGCGTCTGTAGGCAACCTCCCAAGTCGACGACTTTGGGAGCTGAGTCGTGATGCCTACTTGATCATGCTTAAGAATCCGGCCCCACCCGAATGATTACAGAATCTCACTTGGATATGATTAGGGTCCCATATCACCGGGAAGCTTAATCAGATGTAGTGAACATTTTGCAAGCGAGCCCGTATGATGGCCTTCCCCCTAGACTGTCCAACTGCCTTCAACCCCGCCTGTCATCGCCCACGGGTTAAACGTTCACTTCCAAAGATTCTCCATGAATCCGAATGAAATCCTTGCAATCGTCGTAAGCTTCAACGGCACGAATAAATTGGATGCAACTGTACGCGCCCTGGTCGGCCAGGTCGGCCACATTCATGTGGTGGACAACGGCTCCGCCGAGCCAACTCTCGCCTACTTAGAGTCACTAGAACTGTTGCCAGAAGTTTCAATGACCCGCCTCCCAGAAAACTGTGGAGTCGGGCACGCATTGAACCTTGGAGTGGCCTGGGCCCGCGACCATGGCTTCACTTGGCTCTTGACCATGGATCAGGACAGCCTTGCTGACAAACACATGGTCGAGGCCTACTGCCTCGCTGTTCGCGAAAACCCTGAACGAGTATGCCTGGCACCAGTCCTCTTCGTTCATGGTGATCTCATCAAATCGGCCCATGATGGCATTGTCGAATATGCCATCACCTCTGGCAATCTGGTTCGAGTGGATTTGTTCGAGATAATAGGTCCCTACAATGAAGCCATGTTTATCGATGCAGTCGATTTTGACTTCTGCTTAAGGGTCCGTAATTCCGGACAAGATATCTGGCGAGTAGCTGGGGCCATTCTCCACCACGAACTCGGTGAACCCCATCTTGTACCGTGGCCTATCGCAAGGTTTTACACCTTACACTCGCCAACCAGGCGTTATTACATGTATCGAAATTTCTTCTACCTTGCGGAACAACACGTACAAAAATTTCCGATCTTTATCATAAAGTCCGCTATAGCGCATTTCATCCTGTTGCTTTTGATACCATTCTTTGATAGGCAACCCTGGGAAAGTCTCGCGGCGGTATGGCAGGGAATTCAGGATTATTTTTCATGCCGCATGGGGGAACGTAAAGGCCGGCCAGCAGAACCGTCACCGAATAAACACCCATTGTAAAACTGACAACGTGCGTAAGACGAACCCTCTCATGATCACCTATTATGACCCCGAGTTCGGATTAGCAATCCAATCATAACAGCCAACTATTATATTCAATAATTGACCCTGAACTGATTGCATTATATAAATCAAACGAATACCATATTAAAAAAAGCATAATTATTACATATTTCGAAACTTGTATGATTTTTTTACCAGAATTTACTTCAAATAAATTAATAATTGAAATTATAGAAAAATAATCAGCAATAACAACAGCTCGATGATGGAATATTGGAATGAATGAACAAAATAGCGTTAATGAGATTGTGGCCAGTGATAATTTATATACAAATATATCTTTTCCGGCTTTGAACTGATTGAAGTGTGGCGCCAGAGTCCTGATCGACACAAAAATCGACAAATACAAAATCAGTTTTAAATAAGAGAAAATTCCCAGTTGAGACACCCCCTCACCCAAATATAGTACTGTTTTTCTTACAATGTACAAATCTTGAGTCTGAGTCAAATAGCCCATTAGAACATCGGACTGAAAGATGGACCCCATTAGTCCAAGCATTATCAATAATGTATAGAATATTTTTTCAGAGCGCAGTTCCATTAACAAGGAAACAATGATAAATATAAATGAAAAATAGTGAATACTGCCCGCAATCAAATAAATTAATGAGGCCTGTATCAAATTACGCTTATACTGAAAATAAAAGCCTAGGATCAATAAAGACGTAGCAATTGCCCACCTAATTTGTATAAATTCTATTGTTATAAAATGAATACAAAAAAACAAACATAGGGACAGGCTAGGCATTGCCGAGAATTTAAGCGACACCCTTGTTTTAATGAAAATCGAAATCAATACAAATAAAAATGATGCCAAATAAAAACCAATGCCAGCCGTCTTAAGTATTGAATTTAAGAATAAATACCCCGGCTCGCCATAAATTTCTCCGATGGAGTTGAAGTTAAACATGACTACCGTGGGGACTTCATTATAGATGTCCATATAACCAACAAAATCTATATCTGAGTAGGATCTTAATCCAGCTATTAGAATAAATCCCAATGCTATTAAAATTGTGTGATAATATTTAAGAACACGGTCGCGTGATAGTGAAGAAATTACGGCCATAATTGTAATAAATATCGGAAATATGTAAATAATCATGACTTTAGCCCAGCAATAAATTCAAAATAATTGCTTGATTGGTTTGATTTTAGGTCCATATTTTCACATTCTGAAGCATGTCGTCGAAAAATCGACCCACCCACCGTGCCGTGGAAGAAAACTACGACCAGTTTATTTTCTTTAGAGAACATTAGTTGCTTGGCCTCGGTGAATCAGACCTGAACTCTTCAAAATACATGATGAGACCTAGAAAATTTTTTAATCGTTTCAGAGCGTGCTCAGTAGGGTACTAGGGACTTGTTCATCGAGCGAAAGGGGCTTGATTCGCCCATCCTATCCTGGGCGTAGCCATATCCTTACTTTTCTAAAAATAGCAATCAAACTGGTTGATGACCTAAGCAGATACAATCCAAGCTGCCCAACCGAAAATACACGAGTATGCACACTTTGACTAATTAGTTCATTGAAATAATCATAATCTCCGTCTACAAAGGCTCGTAATGAAAATGAGTAATATTCTTCTGAGAGCTTCCTTTTGTAGTCATCGACGGATAGCCCGAGAGTCCTAGCATAATCCAGCGCTTCGGCGATCTCCTTACCTAGGTTTATTTTTTTTGAGATGCCCACCCCGTGGGTATACCCCCCCAAAATCGCATCGATGACGCCAAAGGCCCCCTGTGATACGAGGTGGATGTATAGGTAGAAATCAACCAACTTCGATGGGCCATCCTTCAACACACCATCCAGGCCCCCGCGCCGGTACATCAAGGCTGAGTGGAGGAACATCGGGTGGTCCAGGACCAAGTCCCTGAGGCCGTAGGATTGGCAACGAAATCGGTCGGGATAGACTCGCTCCAACCGGTTCCCCGCAGCGTCCCAGAACTGGAGCTTATGAACCACGGCCATGCATTCAGGATGCTGCTTTAAATATTCGACCTGGGCCTTAAGTTTCCCTGGCATCGCGAAATCATCGCCATCCAGGTGGACGATGAATTCGCCCCGGGCCTGACGGTGGATGAAGTAGTAGTTCTGGGTGGGCCCGAGGTTCGTTTCCTGGAAAAAGGCTTTGATCCGGGTTGGGTGCTGCGCGGCCAGCCTTGCGATGATCTCGCGCGTGCCATCCGTGCTGCCATCGTCCGAGATGAGGATTTCCAGGGAGTGCCCATCCCGCTGATCAAGCAGGCTCTGGAGGCAGCGCTCGATGTAGGGGGCCTGGTTGTAGCTGACAATGCAGGCTGAGATCTCGGGACTCGACATATTGGAACTCATCTATCGGGAATCCAGCCTTGACCGCAGCCAGCTCCACATCCAGGGGGAGGCCGCAACGGCCACTGCCACCAGCATGGCACCGATCCCCGCCAGCAGGCTCAGCGCCAGCCAGCGGCCCTGAGGCCAGACCAGGATCGCCTTAAGGGCCAAGGCCAGAAAAGTGGTGGGCAATGCGATCTGGACAACGTCCCGCATGACCCACCGCCGGTGGTAGCCCTCCAGGAATCTGGCATGAACGAGGGGAACCCAGAACACCAGATAGAGCAGGTTCGCGCCCAGCCAGACCCAACCAGCCCCGAGCACTCCGCTGCGCCAGGTTGCCCAGGCCAGGGCTGGCACCATCAGCAGCAGAAAGAGACCACTGCCCAGGATGTGCAGGCGAAGGTTCCCCTTCGCGAACTGAAGGAAGTAGGCAAAGGAGCTGACCGCCATGCAGGCATTGCCAAGGGCGTACAGCCTCAGGACCGGAGCGACCTTGGTCGCGATAACAGGGTTCCCGGTCCAGACCAGCAGCACCGCCTCAGGAAAGATCGCCAGCACCAGGGCCACGGGGAAGGCAATGCCCGCAACGATCTGAGTGGCGTGACTGTAGACGTGCTTGACCCCATCGGCATCACCCTCCGCCGAAAGTCGGCTCATGCGTGGCAACAGGACGCCGCTGACAGGGCCACTGACCACGGACACACCACTCGCCAGTATCACGGCCAGGGAAAAATACCCGTAGTCGGTCAAGGACAGGAGCTTGGAAAGGATGATCTTGTCCGTCTGCGTCACCAGCACCCAGACCGAGCCCGCAAAGGCCACGGCCAGGGAGAACTTCAGGACCCCCCGGAGGGGTTCCCAGGCCCAGGCCACGGGGCTCGGCACCTCCGGCCTCGGCAGCAGGCGGTAGGTCTTCCAGCCCAGGAGGCCCAGCTCGAGCAGGGCCGCGGCAAACTGGTACAGGAAGAACAGCGCCGGAGAGACGCCCACGAACAGGAAAACGGGGATGATGACCACGAACCGGATGGTGGCCATGGCCGCATTGAACACCCCCAGCCAGACGATCTGCTCAAAGCCATTGATGGCCCCCCGGTAGAGCCCGGAAATCCACCGGCACGCCATGACGCCACCCATCAGGGCCACGGACTGCCACACCGCCTCAAGAGGGAGGTGCTCCACCCGGATCCAGCGCTGGGCGATGGCCTTGGCCCCCAGAGCGACCAGGCCCCCACCCAGCACCGCAATGACCAGGAAGACCCCCTCCAGGGCACGGAGCAGGCTCCTCAGCGTGTGAAGGTCAAGGGCCCCGCCCCGGAACCGGGCCGTCTCCCGGGCCAAGGTGGGGGAAAGGCCCAGGTCCAACAGGAGGAACCAGGCCTGCAACATGGCATAGAACCCCACCAGACCGTAGGCCTCCACGCCCATGTAGTGGACATACACCGGTACCAGCACGATGCTGATCACCGTCACATAGATCTGGCTCACATAATTGGCCACCAGGTTGACCTTGAAGGAACTCACCGCGATGGCCCCTTCAGGCTTGCCAGGAAGGCTGGTCCCACTTCCGATGAATCGCGCATGCGCTCCTTGGCCTTGCGGGCACCCGGGAAAGGGACGCCCTCGTCAGCCCTTCCGAATGATGTCCACGATTTCCTGCTGTTCCCCTGCGGTAAGGGCTGGATAAATCGGAAGACATAGCACCTGGGCAGCTATTTCGGTCGCCACAGGCAAGTTCCGGGACTCGGCCGAGGGAAGCCCCCGGTACATCGGGAAATCTGAAATCAAAGGGTAGAAATACCTACGACAGAAAATGGCGTGTTCCCGGAAGCGATGGTAGAGGCCATCCCGAGTCAAAGAATACTCCGGCCCCACCAGGATGGGGAAATACGCATGATTCGGTACCAGCTCTCCGCTGCCCTGGACACAGCTGACCCCCCGCACGCCCTCGAGCGCCTCACGGTAGAACAGATCGATCTCCTTCCGAGCCGCGATGGAAGCCTGCACATGCTGCAGCTGCAGCAGGCCAAAGGCAGCGCTGACCTCACACATCTTTCCGTTGATGCCCGGCGCCATGACCGTGACTTCATCGACGATGCCAAAATTCTTGAGCTGGTTGATGCGTTCCTCGATGTTCGCATCGGGGCTGACGATGGCCCCACCCTCAAACGTATTGAAGACCTTCGTAGCGTGGAAGCTGAGAACCGACAGATCCCCGTGTCGCAGCACACTGCCACCGGCATCCCGCACCCCGAAGGCGTGCGCGGCATCGTAGATGACG
>SESB01000978.1_pt1 | contig 19876 bp, 20 predicted proteins | sample 3171441 | NCBI WGS metagenome assembly SESB01 (sample SAMN06051867, study PRJNA518727) | freshwater metagenome | biome: subpolar coniferous forest; feature: holomictic lake; material: water; isolation source: holomictic Lake 227, 6 m depth | place: Canada: near Kenora, Ontario | collected... | reverse complement strand
TATACAATAATTAATAACAGAATTTAATTATTATATAAATCTAAAATAAATTTAACAATAAGATAGACTTTCACCATATCAATTTTAAGACACTTACATTATTAAGTAGTATAATTTAACCTACGCATAATATAAGTGTCTTAGAATCAACTTAGTGAGCATATAGACCTATCTGTTACCTATCTAGTATCTTAATCTTCAAAATTAAACTTCTAAACTTATTCTTTAAGTCCAAAGAATCTAAAAGATACACTTCCTGTACTTGACCTGTAATTGATACTTCTTACAGTAATATCAAGATTTTTAAAACTTTCTCCTGGTTTTAATACTAAGTAATTACCATCTGTGATTAATGAATCAATACTAATCCATAAGTCGCCTGTAAGACTATCATTTGCAATTAATTCAATTGTTCTTAAGTCAAGGTCTACCACTGCTGCTGTTACTGTTGCTGTTCCATTTAATGAATAATAAGTTGCCATAAAAAATTCCTCCTCGTATTTTGGTTATTTTGTTTCTTGTTACTTATATTTTATTTATAAAAAATATAATATATGTTATGATATATATTATATTTGTTTTAATTTTAAGCTAATCCTAATATATAATCTTTTGCTATATTAATTTCTGCCTGTAATATCTTATAAAAATCTAATTGTGGTGCATAATAAACAGATTGTGTAGATATATCACCTTTTAATAATGTTGTTTGCTGACTTCCTGATGCATTATTAGTTCTTGCTCCTAATCTTACATTTGGTTGTGTTATTAAAGTAGCATTATTAGTTGTAGTTTGTTTTGCAACTTTATTTAGATATGAAGTATATACTCCTAATGAATTTTTATAAATTATAATATGATACCAAATATTTTCTAAAATAGAATTACTTCCAGTAGAACAATATATGGTATTGTTATTAAAACCAAAATATATCCATTTATTAGAAGGGTCATAATATATATCATACTGTAAATTAGTAGCTCCATCATATCCTTTATAAAGTAAATGACCATAATTAGCACCACTAGCAACTCTAAACGTACAAGCTAAAGCAAATTCTCCTGTAGTTATATCTAAACTAGGAGTATTTATAAAAGAACCATAATCATTAACAACATCTAAACTTAAAGCATATTGAGTATCTACAACAATATTACTTGATATTGTAGTAAAAGCAAATAATCTATCACATTCATCTGATGTTAATACTCTTCCTAATGAGGCTTCTAAAGTTTGAACATAAGGATTAGCAGATATGTTAAAACAAATAACTTCTCTACATTCCATAATACAATCAGCACCTGCTGTTGAGGCATAACTTTGTCTTAATCTCAAAAACAATGTTCCTGAAAGAGTACTAGTATCTGTTATACCAGAAAGAACATATTCAACATCTTTTGTTGGATTTGATTTACTTGCTACAACTTGTGCTCCTGCTGAATTTCCTCCTATAGATATAGATATTAAAGTACATGCTCTAGTTCCTGTTACTTTTAATTTACCTCTAACATAAAATCTAGCAACACTTCCTAATGGTTGAGATAACACTCCTTGTATAATAGAAGGATTTACTGTTACTGCTGGAGTACCTGATATTATTCCTATATTATTATTTGCTGTTAAGGTTGAATTATCAAGTGACCATCCAATTGCATCTGGAAAATTACCACCACCTAAAACAATATTTGTATAATTTATATTTTGACCTTTACCATTAGTAACACAAATTTTATTAAATCCACTTGTAACAGTTCCTTCAAGTCCAGTCAATGTACAATCATTTGTAATATTCATTGTAGCTTCATTATATCCCATAGGATATAATGAGTTTAATTCTGTAGCAGTAAGATTAGTAAAGTCTGCATCCATAGTTGGATTTGAAGTTAATTCAAATAATCTCATATTTTTAAACTTTATTTTCAATCCATTTGCATTAGTTGGCTGAGTCATAAATTTTATATTAAAAATAGATATAGTTCCTTGTGATGTAAACACATATTTATTACTTCCAACAACATTTGGAATTGAAGTATTTATTGAAAGAACCTCTCCTGCTCCACCACTCATTACCATTGGACTTGTAAGTGTTGTTGAAACTACATCATACAATATAGCATATTTTGTTGTTGTTTTCCATGTAAATGGTATATATGCTTGTTGATATAATACTCCATCAGTAGTTAATTCTACTCCTGTTGAATTTAAAATTACAGTATTTGCTGTTGACCATTGTTTATAATCTAAAGGACTATATCTGATTAAATTAGCATTAGAACCTAATCCTGTAAATGCAAACATTTCATCACATTGAGCTAAATTTAATGTTTCCATACTTAATGATGATATATCTATACACATTAAATCTTTCACTTCATAAACTGCACCATTAGATATAGGTGTACTTGCAAAAGATACTCTAATTATAGGTCTAACATTTCCTGAACCAACATCTGTTTGTGCAGGTAAAATAGCACTATATACTTTTTCAACTCCTCCAGAAATAGGAATACTAGATGATTGTTTAATAGAAGAACTATTATAACTCCCTAATAATACTCCTGTTGCAGTAACTGGAACTTTTAAAGTACATCTAATATAAAGTATTTTACCAACAGTACAATATATATTGGAATTTGAAGGAAGACAATCAATTCCTATTGTAGTCTTTGTTCCAGTACCTGTTGCTATAAGACTTCCATTTGATGTTGTTAAAGTACTTCCATCATTAGTAAATCCTGTTGTTGATGTGAAATTAGAAGATGATTGAATACATCCATTAATATAATTCCCAATAACTTTTGTTTTTTTACTATCACTCCATACTTTTGTGGAACTATCAGGAATATTTCCTTTATTAGCTTTATTAGCTCTCAAAGATAAAACATTTCCTTGAACATTCTCAGGATATAAAATATTTGATTTAACACTAGTGATTAAACTACGTGTAATTGGGGTTGGCATAAATTACACCTCCACAATATGCAGTTTAACTGTTTTAACTGTTTGAGCAGTTGGAACATAAGCTCCTCTAGTTTCTAACATTCCATATAAAGTTGTACTTCCATTTGCTAATTTTCTTTTCTTATTTATATTTTCCATACTAACATATAATGTATCTCCTAAATCTTGAGGAGCATCTATTTCTATATATCCTAAATATTTATCTCTATCATTAGCAATAAGATTAAATACAGAATTATCTACAATTTCTGTTGGATTAGAATCATATAAATGCAATCTAAATCCAGACATACCAGTTGGTATTGCAGAAGCATCAATTCTTAAAGATAAACCTAAAATTATAAAATGACTTCCTGCTGTTGAAGTAACATTATTAAATACTAGATTTGATGCAGGTGTTGACCCAACAACATCTCCAATAGCATAAAGAGCTGTATCATTTGGTCTTGTTATTGGTGTTGATGATTGAGAACCATTACTTTTAACAGGAACTGGATTTGATGAAGAAACATCTGTATTGTTTACTTGAACATTAGCATTAGCATTAAAACTATCATGTAATGATTGTGTTGCTACTACTTTATTTGTAGTTCCATCTGTTGTTTGGTCTATTCCTACTTTACCTATTAATGCTGTTCCTGTAGTAACTTGCACAAATGCAGGATTAGATACAGAATTATCTATATCATTTACTTGTAAATTAGCATTAGCGTTCAAATTATTAGGTACTGCATTAACAACATTTATCTTATCAAAATAACTCATTATTCATTACCTTCCTTTCTTTTCACAATATTTATTTTAAACTTTATTAAATTACTATATTTTACTATATATTAGATAACTTGCCAATTAAATCCATCACTAACTAAAGTTACTGAACTGTTTTGATATACTATAATTAAACTCAAATTACCATTTATATTTTCCCCATTTTGAGGAGTTATTGTTAAGGTATTTGATTCAACATTATCCATTTTTTTTACTATAATTTGTTCACCTGTTAAACCTATCGCACTAGGTAAATTAAATGTGATTGCAACACTAGTACAATCACATTCGTAAAATTTACCTGCTCCAATAGCTATATATGGTGATGTAGATACTAGAACTATATCAAGTTTTGATGTTCCAGTACTATTTGGACTTCCTGACCCATAATAATATATTGGCATTTTTTGCCTCCTTTATAATACTTATTACTATTCTATTACTATTTATTATTAAGCTATTCTACTTATATTTACATTAATATTATATACAGTTAAAACATCTGTATTTGATGATGAACTCATCCATAAACTTAATGTATCTCCATCTGCTAAATTTATAAATCTACAAATTGTTGCATTTACACTCTGATTTGAAGCATTAGTAGTTTTAAAATATGTTTTCAAATTGGTTATATTTGCTCCTTTATATACTCCAACAGTTACAAGTTGATTTGTTTGGTCATATAAACCACAAATATTAACAACTACCCTATAAATACCTGCACTACCTGTAGAAATTGTTAATTCATCATTAGCTGCACTATGAGTCACTCCTGACAATAATCCTGCACTTGAATTTACCCATTTATAAAATGTACCTGCACTTGATAAAGTTAATGATGTTCCTGATGGTGAATCTTCCAACATCTCTCCATATGTAACAATTTTTTGTTTACCATTAATTTGTGTTTGAATAGCACTTGTGACACCACTTAAATAATTTAATTCTGTATCTGTTGCATTACTAATAACAATTTTACCACTACTATCTGAAGCTAAAGCTCTACTAGCAGTTAAATTACTAGACAATACAGTTGTAGCTCCTCCTGTTATAGTTGCTTGTTTACCACTTAATGCTGTAGAAATATTACCAAATTGTGTTTGAATAGCAGAAGAAACACCACTTAAATATCCTAATTCAGTATCTGTAACTGTACTAACTCCAACTTTACCATTTGCATCAGATAACAATGCTCTACTAACAGTTAAATTGCTAGATAGTATAGTTGTAGCTCCTCCTGTTATAGTTGCTTGTTTATTATAAAAAGTATTCCAATCAGTAGATGTTAATAATCCTGTTGCTCCAGTTGCTGCTGTAGCAATATTTATTTGTGTTCCAGAACCAATAACTACTCCACTTCCTGAACCAATAGTTAATCCAGTTGTATTTGTTGTTAAATTTCCTTTTGTTAAACTTGATTCTTTTGTATCAGCATATGCTTTAGTTGCTTTAGCACTTGGAATAGTATCATCATTAGCACTTACAGATGATAAATCTATATCTAAAACTCCTGAAGCTAAATGTGTTGTACTTATATTTGAAATTGTATTATTTGAAGCATTGAATGTTTTATTGGTTAAAGCTTGTGAACCTGTAGTAGTAACAACATCTGCTCCAATATTTATAGTTGTATCTCCAGAAATACCATTTCCATTATTAACAACAATATTTCCAATAGTTCCTGAAATATTACGTTTTGTAAAAGTATCTGGTGCTGTTTCTACTAAAAATCCTGTATTAGAATTTAATCCTGCTAATGCAGTCAATGTTGCATCTTTAGGTTGAGAACTATTTAATATTTGTGTATCAACATATGTCTTTACTGCTTTTTGTGTAGGATATAAAGTATCTGAAGTTCCTAATATTGGTGTTGATGCTTTATTTGAAATATCTTCTGGAGTATAAGCTAATGCATTTGGTTTATTATTAAAAATATTCCAGTCAGTAGAAGTTAATATTCCATTTCTAGATGTTGTAGCAGTTTGAGTAGCTACAGTATGTTCAGTATTTGTTAAATGATAATATTCTAAAGGTTGTCCTCCTTGAATATTTGTAATATCATTATGTTCTATAATTCCTGAACCATTAAATACAACACCAAAAGATGTATCTACTTGTGTTGCAACAATATCATTTTTTTTAACAATTATTCTACCTACTAAAATATGTTGTTTTGAGAGTATCGCAGGTAATGATGATGGAGGTTGAGAAGCTTGTGCTTGAGATAAAGTATAATCTCCTTGTCCTAATACTAAAGATAATCCATTTAAATCTGAAACATCTCTATATATCCAATTAACAGAATAATGATTATCAGATAATGTTACTAAATTATTTCCATTATCATAATTATAATTATCATATTGAGAAACTGACATATTTACTGTCCATACATTGTTTTCATGATAATATATATGAACTCCTGATACAGATGATAATATAGATGATAATGATATTTCTGTTCCATCATACCATATTTTACCTTGTGTAAGACTAATACATCTTGGAGGATATTCACTTAATAATAATCCACTCTCATAAGCAAATCTATCTGTATGAATCATTCTATGACTAATTTTATTAGCAGTTCCATATCCATATGCACCAACTTTAAATATATGTACATCTTTATCATTTCCAATATTTTCCCATAAAACATTAGCAACAGCTATAATATTAGAATGATTTATTAAATTATTATCAGTTATTATTTGATAAAATGGTGTAGATGGAGTTGAAGAATTATTGATTATCAAATAAGAATATTGATTTTCTACTAATTGTAAAGTTGTTGCTCCCATAGTATATTTTTTTACATTATCACTAAAATCATTAACAGCATGAGCATTAACTGTCATTGAACCAATAGTTAATAATCCTGTATTTTCATCTCCTGTAATTGTAGGAACACTTGTTCCTCCAGAAAATATATCTAAAGTAGATGTATCAACATACTCTTTTGTTGGTTTTGCAATTTGTAATTCATCAATTGCGTCATTAACATCTATAGCTGTTAATCCAGAAGATATATTATCATAACTTATTGCTGATGCAGGGTGTGAATTAGCAACACTTCTATTATTTAATTCAATATGATTCATAACACTTATAGAACTTATTTGTATAGCTGTAACATTACGCTCATCTAAAATATCTTCTAATCTTGCTTTTACTGAATTATTAAAAGTAGAATTAACCTTATATATTAATCTATATAATAATCTAAATTCTACAAAAGGAACATCTGCTCCAAATGATAAATTACTAAAAAGATTATTGATTTTTGCATCATTTAATGTTGAGTCTGTTCTTTGTCCCATCATTGTTATAATAGGATACCTTACATCATTTGTTGCAAATACCCACATAGCTATATATTTATCATCTGATTCAACATCTGATAAAGACCAAACTCCTGCTGTATTTTTATTATATTGTGTTCTTAATGTTCCCATTTTCACAGGAAATTGCGTTGCATCAGATATTTGAAAATCATTTCCTATCATATAAATAATTGGACTATTTAATATTGGAGAAATAATTTGTTCATGACTATATCCATCTGGTGAATCTGAATGAGTAATAGATATGAGTATATCTTCATCCATTATTTCTCCACCACTAATTGATATTTGAGCATGTGAATTTAAAGAACCATCTCCTACTAATGAATAATTTCCTGCAATTAATCCAGATTTATAAACACTTCCTTGACTATGTAAACGTAAATGTAAATTTCTTTCTATTTGACCATGTGTTTCTTCTGCAACATATATTGCTTTTTTTTGAGTAGCATTCCAATATACAATACTCACAAATACATATGAAGGGTCACTAAAAAATGAAGTTGCAGATTGATGTAATACTCCATTTTTATCAAAATATATGAAATAAAATCCTGTAATATCTGGTATTTTTATTGTTACATCTCCTACTTTAACAAATTTTATTCCTTCTGAATAAAAGAAAAAATCAGTTATAGGGAATATAGGTGAAACTGTCAATATTCTACTTGTTTCATTAAAAGATATATTTACTTCTTCACTACCCTCAACCCAACCTGTAATTGAATGTGTAGTAACTATTGTATCATTATCAACAGCTCCAATTGATTGTGGAGTTATTTGAACATCTCCCTGTTGTCCATTTACAGATACTATTGAACCTGCTGATGGAATATATGATAAACCCATTTCTATCACCACCTTGTTTGTTTTTTAATTTATTAGTAATTTGTACCTTCAAGTTTTAAACTAACTCCTGATTCAATAACTGTTAATTTTTTAATTCTTATTTGTTCAAATGATATTGCTGCTCCTGTTTCTATCACATGAGTATAAGATTCATCATTAATTTTAACTGTAACAATATTTCCTACAGCTATTACTAAAAGGTTATTTAATGTTAATCCATCAAATGTAAATTCTTGATTTGCTCCTGATGTTGTTCCAACATAACTATATGTTCCACAACTTGTTACTCCCATTGTCATAATAATTACCTCCCTATTTAATTTAAAACAAAAATAAAGTGCTTAATAATAAGCACTTTATTTATTAATGTTTATTCATATTTATTAATATTTATTATATCTGTTGTTTATTTACAAACCCAAACAAAATAATCTTCACATTCTTCAATTATAAAAACATTTTCTATATCATATTTGGAAAAAGATGATACTAAATGTTTTACATCTGTTTCAGTAAAACACATACAAGTATCATGATTAACATAATTAGGTTTATTTTCTAATTTAGGAAAATGAATACATGCAATTCCATCTGGTTTTAATAATTCTTTTATCTTGTTTAATATTATAAATTGTTCTTCTTGAGTATTATGTTGTACTACCTGTAAACAATAAATAAAATCTGCAACTTCTTTTTCATCATATTTATCAGCTAATTCAAAAATAGTATTTGATATTTCTGAATTGTCAAGTCTTATTTTAGCCTTATTTAAAACAGCAGATGATATATCTAAACAAATCATATTATTAAATTCTTTAGTCATATATTGTGCCACTCTTCCATCACCACAACCAAATTCTAATACTGTTCCTAAAGTATTTTTATTTGACTTTTTAAGATAATCCTTAATTAATAAATTAGCATTTTCTAATCCTCTTCTATTATATATATCTTCTGTTTCACTAGGAAGAAAGTAATCTCTAGTATTACCTGTCATATCTTCTTCTTTTAATTTCTTATAAAGGTTATATGTTACACTTGAATTATATTCTTTATTCATTTTTTCTCCTATTCCTACAAATTATTTAATTTTAAATACATAGCATCTTGACTTTGAGTTATAACCAAATCTTTTGTTCTAATCTCTGGTGATAATAAAATCAATGCTAATCCACCCATTACTAAATTTTGTGTAACTAAATCTCCTGCACAAAAATCAGTATCTATAAAATGAACATGAGGATTATCACTCCATTTTGTATCACATATTGCCATTCTTGTTGGTGTGTACCATGAATCATGCATTAGTATTGCTAAATTTTGTTTAGGTTTTATTTTTAATACATTTTGAATATCTGCAAAAACTCCATTATATTCATGGTCAGCATCTATTATTATTAAATTAACAATTTCATCACTATCATTTATCTTATCTATTAATTCAGATACTGTAACTTTAGAATCTCCTTCAATAAATTCAACATTATTATATTGTTCAATATTATCAATATTATTATGATTAATATCACAAGAATAAACTTTGTTAAAATTTTGAGATAAAGACCTTAAAGAACCTCCACAATATGAACCAATCTCAATTGCTGTATGATTTTTACTTATATTACTTATCAAATATTTTAAACAAGCTCTTTCAGCAGGAGACATTTGCCAACATACTGAATAATCATAAATACTATTTATACCTTCTACTAAACTAATTATACTCATCTTTGCTCCTTTCTTCCTAACCAAGAACCTGCAAATCTATGTATTGCATAAGTATCTTCTGTTGGTGTTGCCATAAACCTCATATGGTCATATGGACAAAATACATTTGTTGGATAAATTACTACTCCATCTTTTAAAAATGTAAATCCATCTCCTCTACCAATAATTAAATCTTTTGATAAATTAGTTATTGTAAAAGTATTTGGAACTGGAGGCATTTCTAACTTAGCTGTTTTATAATAATCCAATAACATCTTTATCCAAGGATGTAATGGTTCTGCTCCCATTGTAGCTGTAATTAAATACATATCTGCTTCATGTCCTGTAAACGCTCTGTGATTTAAAAATTCATCAAAAGGTTTAATTACTTCAACATCTGAATCCATATATATACCACCATAATTATACACTGCCCATAAACGTACATAATCTGTTACAAATGCCCACATCTTTTTATCATATGCTTCTTTTACATATGGACAAATATTTATATCAAAATTATGTTCATTCCATTCAATTATCTTATAATCAGGTAAAGTTTTATGCCAACTATTTATACATCTTTGAATCATAGGAGGTTTTTCTGCTCCACCAAACCAACAATAATGTATAATTTTTGGTATTAACTGTTTTGAAAAATTTCTATTTAAAGCATAATTGTGAACCCATTGTTTCCATATATCATAAAATGGAACAGTCATAGTATTCCATGGTTTATTTCCTGCATAATGCATAATCTTTATATTTTCTTTTTGAATATTTAATCCTGTTGATAATGATGTATTATATTTATAATGAAACTTTTTAGTTCTTTTATTACATGTTATATTGAAAATATCTTGGTCATGAGCTTCATAAAAAATATTGTTAGCCATATCAATCCATTTTTCATATAATCCTTCTTCTCTTACTAATTTTAAATTAATTAAAGATATTCCTGCATTGATATATAAATCATCTTCAGTTAATCCAATTTTTGTCTTATATCCTTTTTGTAATCCTGTATCTTCAACTCCTGCTAGTAAATATCCTTCTGAATCCATATCTGTATCATATAAATAAGATAAATCTCCAATAACTATTGCATCAGCATCTATATATAATACTCTATCATCTTGAATTATTTTTGGAAGAAATAAACGATATAAAGTATATTTGCTAAATCTGCTATCTACATTAATACCACTAGGCATTAATCTATTATACATTTCTAAAACATTAACATATTCATAAGTATATCCTTCTCCACATATATTGCAAACACTATCAAATTCTTTAATATTGTTTTCACTTAATTCATCTGATAATAAATAAACTTTAATTGGTGCTTTGTTTGTTGAAAATAAAGCATACATCTCAACAGCTACAAATTTTGACCAATTATCACTAAATGCAATTGCTACATTCATAATATTCTACCCCTTTTATTCTTAAATTATTGATACACATCTTTTACTATTTTTAATACATCTTGTTCCCATCTTTCTTTTGAAAATGTTTTTATCATCATCAATCCATTATTTCTCATTTCTTCTACTTTGTCTCTATTTAAATAACAATATTCAATAGCATTCTCTAACTCTATATCGCTGTTAGGATTTATCATTAAACCATTTACGTTCTTTTGTACAAGGTCTGTTAAACCTCCAACAGTAGTTACAATTGGTACTGTTCCTGTAGCTAAACTCTCTAAACAACTTAATGAAGTTCCTTCTGCTCTAATCGTTGGAATACATGATATGTGCATTCCTTCATAAGCTCTATACATTTCACTCATATCATATGAGATATGTTTCATATTTGGCATATCTTTTATTAATTCTCTCAACTTATTTTCATCTTGTTCTTGACCTCTTCCACAAAATACAAATTCTATATCATCATATTTTAAACTAAGTCTTTTTGCAACTTCTACCATCAAAAGATAACCTCTGTTAGTATCAATTCTTCTTGGATAAATAACTTTAAAATTTCCTGTGTAATCTTTAATATCTGGTTTAAATACATTTAAATCAACATAATTTGGAATATACTCCATCTTATTAACATGTCTAGGGAAATACACTTGTCCTGCATGAATAGAATTAGTATCTACAGATATGCATTTAGTTGAATTTCTAACCCATGTTTTCATTAAATCCATAAACATATATCCATTATTTACAGGAGATTCATAACCATCCCACCATATCCCATGAGATACAGTAATTGTAGGTTGTTTTGATAATCCTTGACATAAATTCATAGATAAAAAGAATATCCCATCATAACTTTTTGTTTGTTCATAAAATATGTTTAATCCATTTTTAATAGTGTCCATATCATATTGTTTATATTTATCAACATTTCCTAATCCACGTATTTTATGATTCTTATATTTTACTGTCTGCTTTTCATAACTAAATTGATATACATCTACAATGTAATCATTGTTTTTTAAAAGCGTAATAAAATCAATTGCCCATCTCTCTCCTCCACCTGCTAAAAATAATTTTAAATCAAATTGATATAACATTTCACACAATATAGCAATTCTTTTTCCTGCCATATTACAACAGCTCCCTTTTATTCTTAAATTTTTTTATTATCATTTTCTTGATTATATAAGGTTATTTTTATGTTTTTTAACAAGTCTTGTGGCAAAAAAAACCCCCTTATTCGTTTTTTAGGGAAGGTAAAGATTTTCACCTCATACCTTCCCATATTCATATTATTGCACCTATATAGCCAAGAGGAATACCTTTAAGCAATTGAATCAGCCTTAAGAACCTGCTCCTTGGATTTTATCGAGTCTTGCCACCCTTAGTTCTAATATTTGAATTATCTCAAAAGATAATATATAAGAAACTTAAAACTTGATATTTGAACTCTGATGATTGAAATTTGAACTTTTATCCATTTGTAGTATTATACTATTATAAGTATAAAACATATCTGATTTTAGATAATGTTTTGTTCTTCTTTTAAGAATTTTTATTCTTATTTTAATTCACCATAAGTTATATTTTATTAACCCAAAAATATTTAAGGGAATTCAAGGGTAAGGTTTTCATATAAGTGCAATAACTTTTTAATCTTCTATTTCAATTTGAGTAATAACATTTGATTCAGATAAAACATAATCAACTTCAGATACAAAGGATTCAATTTCTTCCTTTAAAGCTTTAATTTTATCTCCAAGTTTCAATACATCAAGGATTTCATGCTGATTCTGTTCTAGATAAGGTTTACTTATCATTTCAATTTCATCAGATGATGCTTTTTGCTTTCCTTCTTTTCCAAGAGTTATAAGTAATAAATCATCCAATTTTATTTGGACAGCATCATTAGCTCTTTGAGCACTTACTAAAGCATTCATGTATTGTCTTTCTATATTTGCTAGAAGTGTTTTCTGATAAACAATTGATTCTTTACGTTCAATTGCACTTGCTACAGAATACTCTTTTCCACTAATAACAACTACTTTTTTAGCATTACTTTCAACAATAGCAGACTTGATTTTTCTTCTTCTTTCAATCAAATCAGTGATACTTTGAAAACTTGATTTTGCTTTTTCAGCATATTCATCAGGAGTATCAATATTGTTTACTTTCTTAGAACTCTTTTTGTAAGAAATAATGAGATTTGAATCATCAATAGTTCTTCCTATTCTACTATGTAGAAGTTTTAACTCAGCTAACGCTCTTTGTATTGACATTATCATACTTTAATCTCTCCTTTTATTCGTTTAATTTATTATAGCATACTATTCTTATTATGTCAAGTGTTTATAATTTAATAATATCTCCATTAGAAAATTTTAATTTACCATCTAAATATAAATCTAATATGTCTTTGTTCATCATGTGTTGAGAATAACAACTAGCATCACAATATAAAGCATATCCTGCTTCTTTTATTGTTCTTGAAAAAGGTTCATCTTCTCCTTGTTTATGCCATGTATATTTTGCAACTTTACATACTTCTTTTGATGCAAGAAAAACTGCTCCAGTAAAATCAACTTCTACTAATGTTCCTTCTGGATTTAAATTTGGATTCTTCACTCTATAATTAACAATATGTAAATATCCTTCTTTTATATTACCTTTTAAGATATTAGGGAATTTATAAGCATTTATTATAGGGTCATAATCTTTTGGTGAATTTGGTGGGGTAAACAAATACCCATTATATATTAATCCTGCAACCATATCTTGATTGTTGGATAATAGTCTTTTTAAAATATTACTTGGTACTATAATATCAGAATCACAACTAAATAAAAAATCATAATCATTACTATAGCATTCTTTAAGGATTTTATTTCTTAATTCACTAAGCCAATTATATGTATGCTTTTCTCTAATTTCATTGATTCTTTCATCTTTAAACTTATTTTTGCTATTGTATACTTCAATTTTTATATTGGAATATATTGATTTGTTTTCATCTTTAAATTTCTTTAATATTTCATAAGATTTATCTGAACTATTATTAATTATAAAATAAAAAGATATTAAATCTTTTGGATAATCTATATTTAAAATATTATTCAAATAATGATTTAAAACCCATTCTCTATTAGAAATTGGGCAAGCTATTAAAATTTTTTTATTCATTTTTAAATCTCCCTTTTATTCATTTTTTAAAAAATATAGAGAGGAATAATCCTCTCTATAACCATACATTATTAAATTATATTATACTAATTCAAACATCTGTACATAAACTTTGTCAATTCCACCTACACCATCAGATACATCCACAGCGTACAAGTCAAATTCAATATTTAACTTAGTTGCTTCTGTACTCATCATAGTAATTGTGAAGTTGTTTTTAGCTTTTGCTTTTAAGCATTTAAAGATAGTTGGGTAGTTATTACCATCAACCTGGTCAGATACAATTCCATATCCATTAATAGTACAGTATGCTGCGAATTTATTAGCAGTAAATGTAGTAGTTCTTGTTAAAATAGATGGAGTTGTATAGTTATAACTTGCAATAACTTTAGTTCCTGCTGGTGCAGAAGTGTTATTAAGGGTAACTGTTGCTCCTGTGATACTATAAGTGTTTATAGTACTTGATGGTGTTCCTGCTGTTTGCTCAGTACCATTATCTCTATCACCTGTTAAAATAAATAATCTTGTTCCTGAAACAGGAGTTGAAGCTAATTGAATTACTGGTGTTCCTGCTACTGTTGTTGTTAAAACTTCTCTTTTTGGAACAATTGCTGCTCCTACTGCTAATGGTTTACCAGTTAAATAAGCAATAAATTCAAAATCCACTAATGGAAATTCTGCTTTCATTGTCATGTTTTTAGTATGGTCAAAACTCATTAATTTGTAGTTACCTTGTCCTCCTCTAAGGTCAAGTCTTTCTGCTGATGATTCAATTGTTGTATTTGCTGCATAGTCAGCATAAAAAAGTTGTTTTTGTGTTGAGTAATCTAAAATTTCAACATTAAGTACTTCTTTAATACCTATTTGTTTTGAAGCTGCCATATTTTCTTCCTCCTTCAAATTGTTTTATATTTGTTGTTTAGATGACCAATGAGTAACTTTTACATCATCACTGGACGCTCCATGCAATAAACTTTCAATGCTTATAAAATATTCATCTATAGCATTAAGTCTTTTGTATTGGTCAATAAGTTGATATATAGTCAAACTCCTTACATTAAATAAATTAACAGAAGGATGTTTAGCACAAATAGAAGATATTATATCTGACATATCATTATCTCTTTTATTATATTTAGCTCTTGCTTTATTAAGTTGTCTATATAAATCTTTTTCTGCTTCATTTTTAGGTTTTCTATTTCTATTGCTTATATTTTCAGATATACAGTTTTGCATTTTTAATATATCAGAAAAAAAATTAAAATTAGCAATATGAAGGAATCTACCTTCATTAATTTCACTCATATAAAAATATCCCCTATCATCTTCATTTTCAGGATAATGAAAGTATACTTTTTCATTTAAAAAGAAAGATAAAGCATTAATTATATGTTTTAAAAATTCTTCTTTGTATTCTCCATTCAAACAATTACTTACTATGAATTCAAAAGGTTCTATATCTTGAAAATTATCATTCATATCAAGTAATTCATAAATATCATCTGATGTTATACATAATGTACTTAAATATTGATTATATACATCAAAACCTATTTCATCAATTTCTTCAATTGTTTTAGGAATAAGACTACAAATTCCAATTATTTCAACCTTTTTTCCAAACAAAAATTTCATATTTAAATTATTATCAAAAATCATATTAACCTCTAGCTTGCAAAGGAAAATCCTTTGCTTCTAAACAATATGTATATCCCCAAAAATAATCATTAAACTTTTGAATTCTTCCATATTTAAAATTGTTTTTACCTATACCAACAGTATATTGTCTCTTAAATACATTACTTAATTCATCCCAAATTCCATTTACTCTTAATTTTATATCTCCAGAACCATCTTCTAATTCCCATATTCTAACATTACAAGCTATAATAAAATCTAAATTCATATTTTCATAATACATGTTTTTTTCATCTATCTGAAAATCATTTATCATAATAGTTAAAGTTGTCTTTACAGTGTCTGAAACATCTATAGAAAATGGAGTAATAAATATTTTTTGATTTGCTTTATTAGTCCTTAATATCTTGGGGTCAGATATGTCAGCTTGAGCTAAAGGATTTTTAGAATCGTAAAAAAGATATTTACATAAATTCTGATTCATATATATTTTATCTAAAACATCATTTAAATATTTATCCATTCCAATTGTAGCCATATATTATCTCCTTTTATTCATTTATTCAATTAATAATCAAAATAATCTTGCCAAGCAATACCATTTACTAAATCATCATAAGCACTATTTATTTGACTTAATTCTAATTGCAACTTAATAATACCACTTTTAATAAGATTATCATGTGTTATTCTACTTAAAGTAATATTATCATAAGATTGAACTTTCCAATTCTGATAAGGTTTTCCAAGTAAAAATCTAGTTCCACCCTTTTCTGCCCATTTTATTTTTTCTCCCAATATATCATTAGGTATTTGTACACTAAGTTTATTATCAGGTAAAATTATAAATTGGTCATCTTTTAAGTTTTTTATTATTTGTTTACTAGCAATACAATCAATACTAATTATATTACTACTTAATGGAGTTGATTCTGTAAATTTTAATACAGCATTACATCTTTGAACTAATACTGAATTAGTAATAGACCTCATATTTGAAGTGTTTATAACTAACCATCTGTAATTATTAAATTCAAATATATCTCCTAAAAGTACATCATAATCAAAATTTTTAAATATTACATTAAATAAATCATCTTTTATTAAATTTGTTTGCTTAACATCATATGGTCTAACTAATCTTACACCTACATCTACCCATACTGGTGTTGCAGCTAAAGGTGTACTAGTTATTCTTTGTCTATGTTTTACCATAAAAAATGTACTTGAAATTTCAAATACACTATCTGAAATTGCTTGTAGTTGACCTTTAAAATAATTTACTGGACTTGATGCTAAAGATGGATTGATGGATAGGTATGCTTCATAAGCTTCAAATCCCATATTACACCTCCAAATCTAACTCAAAAACTTTTATTAATTTTTGGCAAATTGATATATTTTCTTTTACTATTGAATTGTGTAAATATATATCATCAATCATAAATAATGATTCAAGATTAAATATTATTTCAATAAACAAACTATCTGAAATTATTAATTTTTCTCCTCCATGCAATTGTTGAATTAATTTTGTTAGATATTTATCATAAGTAACATCTTTATTTTCTTTTATTGGCATGAGTTTATACAATTGATTAACTAAACGTTTAAAGTATAGTATTAAATCACTGTTTGGAATTGTTCCATATTTTGTTTGCATATTATCACCTATCCTCCTAACAATGAGAAATCAAGTGTGAAATATCCATACTGAGTTATTAATTTATCAGTAGTTTCTCTTGTAGTAACTAATAAATCCTTTTTTTCTCTTAAATTTTGAGATTCTGAAAACATTTTAAAATCAGTGTCACTTAAATATCTACGTAGTTCCATAATACTATGTACTTCTTTAGAACACCATTCAGTTACCATCATATTAGCTAATATTTCTATCTCTAAATCTGATAAATCAATATTGAAAGTTTGAGATATATCAATTCTTTGTGATAAATCTTTATTACATTGTGTAAACTTAGAAATTGAACTAACTAAAAATCCCTTTACATAATTATAATATGCAGGAGTTGAAGATAAATAAATTTTATCTAGATTAAAATCAGTTATTTTTGTACTAAATCTTGAATACACATCAATAAAACTAGTAGCCATTTAAAATCACCACCCTTATTTTACTTCATATTCTTGTATGTTTTTTGCTATAACGTTTAAATCTTTACCACGAAGTTTACCTAAAAAATCAATTTTATTTCTATCAGAATAAGCAGGTTTATTTGCAATAATTCCTCTAACAACAATATCAATAATACTATCTTTTATATTTTGAGTAACTTTATTATAAATTTCCTCTATCTTATCTGTTGATAAATTAATTAAATTTTCAATTGTCTTTACATCTATAATTTTCTCATACGCTTCATTTAAATAAAGCAGTTTTACAGCTTTTCCACTATGAATGAAAAAGTACCCTTCTTCTGCAAATTTTCTATTGTTAGAACAAGCATAATTTACATCTTCAAATGTTACTGGCATTGTTTGTCCAAATCTCTCAAATCTAATAGGTTTACCATGTGAACCAGTTAATGTCATTCCACCAGTAAATAAAGATGTTACATTTATAAGTTGATTTGGAGGTATTGAAACCACTTCCTCTAAATCTTCATATTCTGATACACTTTCTTTTTCTGGAGCTTTAATGTCTGTATCTATTTTATTACTTTGTGTTTGACTTTGTATAAACATCTTCATCATTTCTTTTAAATCATTTACATCATTTTTTAATTGGTCTTGCTCTATTTGAGCCTTTGTTTTTACTGCCATTTGTATTTCCTCCTTTTATTCTTCCACATTAATTTCTTAACTTGAATTTCTTGAAATCATTAAATTGGTCTGGTGTATTATTACCATATCCATATTTTTGATGAAATTCTTTATGTATCTCACTATCTAAACATATTCCAAACCCATACTTATCATGTAATTTTAATAAATTCTTATCTAAAATATTTAATTCATCTTGAGTATAATCACCTATTTTTTGATGAATAACAAGTTTACTTAATTCAAATACTTCTTCAATTATTTTATCAAATCCATACAAATGATGAATTTCAAAATTTTTACTTCCAGTTAATACACATTTATAATCATGATGCTTCATTGATTCTTTTTTCCAATCTAATAACTGCATCTGAAAATGATTTCTTATTGCTGTAGTTCCACCTTTCCACATATAATGATTAGCTCCAGAAATTGATATTCCTGTTCTATCCCATGAACATTGTGGACAAATTTCACCTCTTCTTGATTTATTAGTTAAATATGCTCCAACTGTTCTTTGACAAACATGGTTTTCTTCACATTTTAATATAAATCTTGAATCTCTATTTTTATAATCATCTAACCATTCTACTATTTCTAATTTATCCTCTTTTAAACTCTTTAGAATTTCATCTATTGGATATTTTTGACTATCATTTTGTTCTATTTTACTACAAACTGGACACCTTTCACCTTTTTGCCAATGATTCCAATCTTTTTTAAAAATATGGTTTTCTGAACAATAAATATCTAAGTGTGTTTTTGCATTAATATATTTTTTAGATAATAATTCATATCCTTTTTCTAATTTTATTTGTGATTTTATATAATCATAATTTAAAGAAAATTTTTTAGCATTATTTTTACCTTTACATTTAGGACAACCTTGTTTCATATTAATAATACTTTTAGGTTGACAGTCCCATTCATGATTACAATCAGGTAAATTATGTTTAAATTTCACTTTAATATTCATACCCATATAACAATCTAATAATATAAATTCATTATTAAATTCATTTAAAAGTATTAAATCTATTTCTTTTTGTGTTTTTTGTTTACTCATTATTATCTTCCTCCTTGTGAAAAATAAAAAATGGAAAAGGAAATGTACAAGGATACATTTCCTTTATTACTATTTATAATGTTGCAACATCATAAATAAACCAGTAAATAAATTTATAAAATGCGAAAAGCCTTAT
>SESB01000976.1_pt1 | contig 19884 bp, 23 predicted proteins | sample 3171441 | NCBI WGS metagenome assembly SESB01 (sample SAMN06051867, study PRJNA518727) | freshwater metagenome | biome: subpolar coniferous forest; feature: holomictic lake; material: water; isolation source: holomictic Lake 227, 6 m depth | place: Canada: near Kenora, Ontario | collected... | reverse complement strand
GGTAATTCTGCCCAGTGGGCGGTCATAAAATCACTTGTCACCACAGCCCGCAATGCGACCACATAATCATAAGTACGACCATCGCCCATGACGCCAACGGATTTTACTGGTAAGAAAACAGTGAAGGCTTGGCTGGTGAGCTCATACCATGTTTTACCGGTGGCCTCATCTTTGGTATTGCGTAATTCTTCGATAAAAATGGCATCAGCCAAGCGAAGCAGATCAGCGAATTCTTTATTCACCGCCCCTAAAATTCGAACCCCAAGCCCAGGCCCTGGAAATGGATGGCGATAGACCATATCATGGGGTAAGCCAAGTGCTTCACCAAGCTCACGCACCTCATCTTTAAATAGATCTCGAAGTGGCTCTAACAATTTTAAGCCGAGCTTTTCTGGTAGGCCGCCAACGTTGTGATGGCTCTTAATAGTCACTGCTTTTTTAGATTTTGCGCCACCAGATTCAATCACGTCTGGATAAATGGTGCCTTGCGCTAGCCATTTCGCATTCGCTAGTTTCTTAGCCTCTGATTGAAAGACCTCTACAAATTCTTTACCAATGATTTTGCGTTTAGCTTCTGGGTCAGCAACGCCTGTGAGTGCGCCCATAAACTGTTCAGTCGCATCGACATGGATGACTTTTGCATGTAATCGCCCTGCAAACATCTCCATCACCATCTTGCCTTCATTGAGACGAAGTAAACCATGGTCAACGAACACGCAGGTTAATTGATCGCCAATGGCGCGGTGAATTAAGGCTGCGGCAACGCTTGAGTCAACGCCGCCCGAAAGTCCAAGAATTACCTCTTCATTGCCCACTTGTTCGCGGATTTTAGCAACCGCTTCTTCAATATAATCGCCCATGATCCAGTCAGCACTGGTGCCACAAATCTCTAACACAAAGCGGCGCAGCATGGCATCGCCTTGCTTGGTGTGCGTGACTTCTGGGTGGAATTGGACTGCATAGAATCGACGTTCTTCGTCTGCCATTGCAGCAATCGGGGTGGTGTCATTGCTGGCAATGACTTTAAAGCCAGCAGGGAGTTCTGTGACTTTATCGCCATGACTCATCCACACATCCAGTAAGCCGTGGCCTTCGGCATTGGAGCGATCTTGAATCCCTTCAAATAGGGCAGAGTGGTTGCGCGCACGTACTTCTGCAAATCCAAACTCACGTTTTGTGCCAGCTTCCACCTTGCCACCAAGTTGCTGTGCCATGGTCTGCATGCCGTAGCAGATGCCAAGCACTGGGACGCCTAGCGTAAATACTGCGTCAGGGGCTTGGTCGGTATCTGCTTCATAAACGCTGGCATGACTTCCTGAGAGCACAATGCCTTGCGCGCCAAAGTTGCGCACAAACTCATCAGACACATCGCATGGATGGACTTCGCAGTAGACATGCGCTTCGCGTATGCGACGCGCAATCAACTGGGTGACTTGTGAACCGAAATCTAAAATCAGAATTTTTTGATGAGACATAAAAAGTAACAAGCCTATACGCTAAAAATAACGAAGGGCAAACGACTTTAATAAAATGATCAAAGCGGTTTGCCCAACAACAGTCAGTTAAGAATTAATCAATGTGATAATTGGGCGCTTCTTTAGTAATCTGTACATCATGCACATGAGATTCACGCATGCCCGCTGAAGTGATTTGCACAAACTCAGCTTTGTTACGCATTTCTTCAATGGTCTTGCACCCCACATAACCCATTGATGCACGTAAGCCGCCCATGAGCTGATGAACGACGGCAATCATGCTGCCTTTGTAAGGCACGCGGCCTTCAATACCCTCAGGAACTAACTTGTCTGCATTGCCATTATTTTCTTGGAAATAGCGGTCGCTAGAGCCTTTTTGCATGGCGCCGATTGAGCCCATGCCGCGGTAGGATTTATAGGATCGGCCTTGGAATAACTCGATTTCGCCTGGCGCTTCTTCAGTGCCAGCGAACATGCCGCCTAGCATCACAGAGTATGCGCCTGCAGCAATCGCTTTAGAAATGTCGCCAGAGTAGCGGATGCCGCCGTCAGCGATAAATGGGACGCCAGAGCCACGTAAGGCTTCTTCAACATTACTCACCGCGCTGATTTGAGGGACGCCGACCCCTGCAACGATACGGGTCGTACAGATAGAACCAGGACCGATACCGACTTTTACGCCGTCAGCGCCAGCATCCACCAAAGCTTTAGCCGCTTCGCCGGTGGCGATATTGCCACCGATGACTTGGACATTGGGGAAGTTTTTCTTGACCCAAGTCACGCGGTCTAATACCCCTTGAGAGTGACCATGCGCAGTATCGACCACAATCGCATCGACACCGGCTTCAGCAAGTGCTGCAACACGAGCTTCTGTGCCATCACCCACACCGACTGCAGCCCCAACGCGCAAGCGTCCATGGGTGTCTTTACAGGCTAATGGGTGGTCGCTGGACTTTTGAATATCCTTAACGGTGATCAGGCCTTTAAGGTTGTAAGCCTCATCAATGACGAGCACGCGCTCAAGTCGATGTTGATGGAGGAGTTCCATGACTTGCTCACGACTTGCGCCTTCACGTACCGTGACCAAACGATCTTTAGGGGTCATGATGTTTGCAATGGATTGGTCTAAATTGGTTTCGAAACGCAAATCGCGATTAGTGACAATCCCCACGACTTTGGTGCCATCCACGACTGGCAATCCTGAGATTTTATGTAAACGGGTCAGCGCTAATACATCGCGGACGGTCATGTGCGGTTGAATCGTGACAGGATCAATCACAACGCCAGACTCGAACCTTTTTACACGAGAAACATGAATGGCTTGCATTTCTGCGGTCATGTTTTTATGAATAATGCCCATGCCACCTTCTTGCGCCAATGCAATGGCGAGTGGGGCTTCTGTGACGGTATCCATGGCAGCGGACACGACAGGGATGTTAAGACGGATGGTGCGAGTTAATTGAGTGGCGAGACTGACTTCGCGAGGGAGTACATTAGAGTGCGCTGGGACCAACAAAACATCATCGAATGTAAGCGCATTTTGCAACAAACGCATGGTGAATATTCCTTGCTTCCAAAACAAGATTATACCGACTTGTCGTTGACCAAACAATCATGAATCATGTTTTAGCAGGAGATATTGTTGGATTTAAACCTTGAAGGGATTATTCAGCGATGTCGCCGCCCCCTTTTTTCATGACCTTGCCTTCAGCTGCCCGTTGGCGACGCACTTCTTTGGGGTCGGCAATCAAGGGGCGGTAGATTTCAACCCGGTCTAGGTGACGTAATTCAACATCGAGCTTGCTGAGTTTTCCGAACACGCCGATTTTATTGATCGTCAAATCAATCTCTGGGAATTTGGCGAGCACGCCAGATTGCAAGATGGCAGTTTCAGCACTCGTCCCTTTGGGGACTTTAACTGGGAGGATGATTTGCTGATCGGGGAGGGCGTATGCCACTTCCACCATCATTTCTTGCGTATCTGTATTCACAAAAAGGCTTTCGTTTGTTATTTAAGTATATTGTCGGCACGCATGACAAAAGAGTCAACAAAGGTATTCGCAATATGACTAAAAACAGGAGAGATTAATTGACTTAACCAGGCGCTGGAAAATTCATATTCCAATAGAAATTCTATTTTGCAGGCCTCTTCACTTAATGCGATGAAACGCCAGTTCCCTTCAAAGTGCTTAAAGGGGCCATCTTTGAGTTTCATGTCCATTGCATGAGGAAAATGCTTTTCATTTTGGGTCGTGAATTGTTGCTTTAGCCCATGAAAATCAATGTGCAATGTCGCCGTCGTGGTCTCGATGGATCGCTCAATTAAATCCACCCCCCCGCACCAAGGTAAAAATGCTTGGTAATCTTCAACGCCATCGACCAAGTTAAACATCTGCGCGGCAGAGTGATGTACTAATACGGTTTTTTCTACGGTGACCATCTTTATTGTTTGTTTTTGCGTAAGCCCTGCCTTCAAGGCGTGACTTGATCTTTTCAAAGGCAACTAGAGTAAAATGGCTATTTTAAGCTATTTAAGCCCTGCGTGTATCAATGAGTATTGCCCAAAACAAAAAAGCATTTCATGACTATTTCATCGAAGAAAAGTACGAGGCTGGCATCGTGCTTGAAGGATGGGAAGTGAAGGCGATTCGTGATAATCGATCTAACATCAAAGAAGCCTATGTGATTATCCAGCATGGCGAGGTGTATTTAATTGGCTGTCATGTCACCCCACTTGGGGCAGCGTCTACGCATATTCGCCCAGATGCGATTCGTACGCGTAAGCTGCTTTTACACAATGAAGAGATTGCTAAACTGATTGGTAAAGTAGAGCGCGCAGGTTATACCTTAGTGCCGCTGGATTTGCATTTCAAGAATGGGCGCGTCAAAGTGCAAATTGGGCTGGCGAAGGGCAAGAAGCAGTATGACAAGCGCGATGCAGAAAAAGAGCGTGACTGGGAACGTGAGCGTGGCCGAATTGTTCGTGCGCATAATAAGTAGATGCTAAGAGTAAGTAGATTTGAAAGGATGGCGATCTTAGGATAAAAATATTGATCCCCCCGTTTATCTTATATATACTTTATATATAAGATAAAGTTGTGAAAGGTATTTAATATGAGCGCCGCTACTAAGACTATCACGCCTTCTACCTCAAAGAAGCCAGAAGCATCTAGCATGCTCCTCAAATTCAAACGCAAGGATAGCCCAATAGGTGTTCAAAAAGCCACAGTCAAACACATGGCAGAATTGCTGGGATTTAATGAAACTGAGGTTGTGCATTATGCTTTATCTAAACTCGCCAAAGAGATCATTCCTGCGTATGAATTAGATGGTGGCGCATTGACTGAATCTGAGATTAAAAAGATCAGAAAGCTCTCTGGTATCGACCAAGATATGGCGATGACAAGCGCATTGTTCGCTTAGTGATAGATGAAGTATTTCTCAGTCCCAACAAACGGTGACATCGTTTGGTGTTTATTTCCTGAAGCGTTAGGAATTCCCGGTCCTAAGCCTCGGCCTGCATTGATTATTGCGATTGGTGCAGATAGTAAGAATAAGCCTTTTGTGACGGTTGTCTATGGCACGACTAAAAAACTTAATCGATTATATCCGTCAGAATTTAAGATTGAGAAAGCGGATGGAGCAAGTTTTAAATTGTCAGGATTAGCTGCAGATACCAAATTTGATTTTAATCATCAAGTCAAACTTCCCTATTGCAGCACTTGGTTTGGTTCGGCGCCAGGACAGCCGTTTCTTAATCAACCAAAGCTTGGGGTACTTGCTCCTAATTTAGTTGCACGTGCAAAGCAGGCATTTGATCATGCTCATCAAGCTTAAGCTGAGAAGCGTTGCCAAGCACAACTAGATTTGATGGGAGAAAAAGCTGTTTAGGTCTATTGGAATTGCTGTAGTGTTGTTGGTGTTATAAGTAGGTTATTTATCCCTGAAAAAACTCTATAGTGTTATCTACCCTAGTGTGGGTCCAATCATTCAACTTCGATTAGTATTTCATTGCGCCTTAAGAATGGCAAAGTCCATGGCGGGTTATATCTTGCCAGTTCCGGGTCGCTTAAGGGCCTTAGATTTTTGCTAGTCATCCATTGCGTCAGCTCGCGCGTTTTTTTGGCTATTTTTTCTTCATTCACTAATCCGGAGAATCTCAGCACAGCCACCTTTGTTTCTCCGATCTCTCGAAGACTGACATTGGGGTTATTGGGCCTTGGGATAGTGGAATGGGTATATTGGCTTGGCATCACAAAGTACATGCGCCAACCATTGTTAGCCTCTTTGGTGCTCGTGGTTTCTGCCTTCATGACGACGGGCGCGGTCATGCTGATTTTTTCTTGTGTCCCGGATGCCGCGGTATTATTCCCAAAGATATAATCTGCAATAGATCTAAATCCTTTGTTTGAAGATTCTTGAAGATTACCGGTGACGACTACCTCAGCAATCATCTTCGGGGCATAGAGGCGGATCTCAAAGGAGCCTTCTTTTTCAATCAGATTGAATTTTGGTTCTTCAATGGCCATGGCTAAATTTGAAATCAAAAGAAAAGAAGTTAACCATAGCATTTTTGGATCAATATGTGCCATGAACTTTAATGAACGATTAAAAGTCATAATGTATATTCCCTGCTATCAACCTTCGAAAGGGTATCTTGATGTTAATTTTAAATAAGCCTATGGGCACAGATATTCCTTCATCACAGATTACACCAGAAGCGATCTATCAGGAACGTCGTTTGTTTTTTAAATCATTAGGGATTGCTGCAGGGTCGATGGCGTTTTTAGCCGCGACCGCTAGGCAAAGTCTGGCAGGTATGACGGCGTTGCCTGATTTTATGCGCGCCAATAATCCCTTAAGTGATGCATTGACCCCATTCAAACACATTACCAGCTATAACAATTACTATGAATTTGGAACGTCCAAATCCGATCCTGCTGAGTATGCGCATACCCTTAAAACTGACCCTTGGTCGATTACGATTGAAGGTGAAGTGGCTAAGCCAATCACCCTGTCATTAGATGACATCCTCAAATTAGCACCGCTTGAGGAACGTATTTATCGACTCAGGTGTGTAGAAGGCTGGTCGATGGTGGTGCCATGGGTGGGCATTCCTTTGAGTGCCTTACTCAAAAAAGCCAATCCGAATGGCAATGCCAAGTATGTTGAATTGATCTCGGTTCAGCGGCCTAGTGAAATGGTGGGTCAGCGATCCAATATCTTGGACTGGCCCTACAATGAAGGCTTAAGACTAGATGAGGCCATGCATCCGCTGACAATTATGGCAGTTGGGCTCTATGGCAAAGTGCTTCCTAATCAAAATGGGGCGCCTATTCGATTAGTGGTGCCTTGGAAGTATGGGTTTAAAAGTGCCAAAGCGATTGTCAAAATTAAACTCACTGAAAAAATGCCCGTGACGAGTTGGATGAAAGCCAATAGTAATGAATATGGTTTTTATGCCAATGTGAATCCAGAGGTCGATCATCCGCGTTGGTCGCAAGCCACAGAACGTGGCATTGGGGATGGGTTTTTATCCAAACGTCGTAAAACAGAGATGTTTAATGGCTATGCTAAAGAGGTGGAATCACTCTATCGGGGCATGGATTTAAGAAGATATTTTTAATGCACCTGCAGCTTAAACTTGCCACCACTAAAAAGTTAGTGTTTGTGCTAGCCTTGTGGCCCTTGGTCTCGATTGGCTTACAAGCGTATTTTGATCAGCTAGGCGCGAATCCAGTGGAATTGATTGAACGTCATTTCGGCAAATGGACCTTAATTTTTCTATGCTTGACCTTAGCGATGACGCCATTGCGTAAGCTCACACATAATGGTCAATGGGTTTTATATCGCAGGATGTTAGGTCTTTTTGTATTTTTTTATAGCACGGTGCATTTGCTTTGTTATGTGGGCATTGATTACCAATTTGCTTGGCAGGACATGAAAGACGATATCCTGAAACATCGTTATGTGCTCGTGGGTTTTTTGGCATGGCTACTATTGATTCCACTGGCGTTGACTTCAACCAAGAAGATGATCGCGCGTCTCAGAACCAAATGGAAAAAACTGCATCGCCTGGTGTATGTGATTGCCATTTTGGGCTTGCTCCATTTCTTTTGGCTGATTAAGAAAGACATGACGCAGCCGCTGATTTTCACAGGGGTCATTGTCGTGTTATTGCTGCTTCGGATTGATTCGTCAGCATTTAAAGCAAAAAAATCCACTTAGATCCCCTCTAAGTTATAAGAAAGGCGCTGAAATGAAATTAGATGATGGGACTAGAACGCCCAAAATATTAGGCTACTTAGGGCTCATTCCGTTTATTGTCCCCGCGAGCTTGATGTATTTTGACGATCAACACCACTTCGCGTTTTGGGGCTATGTGCTGATGAGCTATGGTGCATTGATCCTCACTTTTGTGGGGGCGCTTCAATGGGCGTTTGCGATGACCCTCAGTGATCTTTCGATGAGGCAACGCAAATGGATGTATGGATGGAGCGTTGTCCCTTCCTTAGTCGCATGGGGGGCGATGTTGATGTCACCCATGGTTGCATTCTTGCTGATCGCAATCTTTATGGCATTCGCTTTATGGATGGATGCTCAACTTGGTCGATTAGTCAGTCTTCCCAATTGGTATCTGCCTTTAAGAATTAGGCTGACCATCGTGGCCATTCTTTCGCTGACAGGGGCTCTGTTTTTAAATTTCAGATGATCTTCTATTTTCTGGTTTGACGAGCAATAGATGGACGTCACCCAGCGCTCTTTCTTCAAAGCCGCCTTCGCAATAACACAAATAAAAATCCCACATGCGGATAAAAGTCTCTGGGTAGCCCAGTGCTCTAATTTCATCGATGTGCTTAAAGAAGTTTTGGCGCCAGCGCGCCAATGTGGTGGCATAGTGTGGACCAATATCTTCTAGATTAAATAAGCGCATATCGGTTGCTTTGGTAATGCTATTGAGCATCGCTGTCACCGAGGGAATACAACTTCCAGGGAAGATGTACCGCTGAATAAAATCGACCGATTTTGTTGCTGACTCATAGCGTTGATCACTAATAGTGATGGCTTGTAATAGCATCAAGCCGTTAGGCTTGAGCAGTTGGCTACACTTGCCAAAATAAGTGTCATAAAACTGATGGCCAACGGCTTCGATCATTTCAATGGAAACAAGCTTGTCGTAAGTGCCTTTCAACTCTCGATAGTCCGACAACAAGATCTCAATTTGGTCACTCAGGCCCTCAGCCTCTATCCGCGCTGATGCAAGCAGATATTGCTGCTGAGAGATCGTGGTCGTGGTGACCCGACAGCCATAATGCTTGGCGGCATAGATTGCAAACCCACCCCAGCCCGTGCCTATTTCTAGCACATGATCTGCCTTGGTCAGTGCGAGCTTTTTACAAATCATGTCGAGTTTTGTATACGAAGCTTCTTCTAAGGTTTGATCTGGGCTTTGAAATACAGCGGATGAGTACATCATCGTGGGGTCTAGCATCATTTCGAAAAAATCATTCCCCAGGTCATAATGCGCTGCGATATTTCGCCGACTACCATGCTGCGTATTTTTATTGATGAAGTGAAGCCACTTTTGAATAGGCGCGGTGAGTCTTGCTAAGCCTTGCTCTAGATTGTCCAACAAGGATTGGTTTCTTGCCATTATTCGAATCAGATCGGTGAGATTGCTACACTCAAAATAGCCCTGCATATAGGCTTCGCCAGCGCCGATTGACCCTCCAAAGACCACTTCTCCATAAAATTGTGTATTTTTAATGTCTAGCGTGACATGAATTTCCGTAAGATCTGAAGTAGGATGCGATTGGCCAAACCGCATCTCACTCTCCCCCTCCCGAAAAGTAATCGATCCATATTGAAGTCCAGTTAAGCGGGAGAATAAGATCCGTTTCGCAAGCCGATCTAGGCTTCTTGGTTTGGGGGTGATTTGACCGATCAGTGGAATTTCTTTAATAGCTTTTTGAGACATAGTTGAGGCTTATCTTTTTAAGGATGCGGAATAAAAGGGACGCGTTTTAGCCAAAGTTTAAGGGCTTGCCAATAAATCGCAACAATAACTTTTAGCGTCATGAATGGATAGATCAGCAATACTTTACTTAAGTTTGCGGATGAAATTTCGATGCGACTCAGGTTAAGCGTTGCATCAAACTTTTTAGTATTGTTTTCTAGATTATTCATATGAACGGTCAATTGCTTTAAAGGGGTGCCAAAGCGCCAGTCATACTGCATGTCCATTTCCATGAAGGGTGAGACATGAAATGTCTTATCAAATTTGAATTGGTAGGGCGGTGCTTGAAGTTCACAGTTAAGCACGTAGCGATGACGCTCACCCCAAGGGGTGTTGGTGATTTCGGCGACAATAAATTCTAGCTTTTGATCTGCAATATCAAAACAATAATAAAAGCTGACGGGATTAAAAATAAAGCCAAAGTAACGCAGATGGGTGAGTAGCCTAATTGGTCCCTTTGGTTGTTGACCGGTTTCCTGTTCAACTAAACTTCTAATCGCAGTATCAATATCCCTTCTAGTGCCATCCATGTAGTCTTTGCAGAAAAAACTGGCGAGGTTCCAGCGCTCGAATGACCAAAGCCAGAAGGGCTTAAATAGGGCTGGTAATTCTGACAAATCTAAGTACATCATGAAGAGCGGGTAATTAAAAAAATGCCGGATGGGTTGATAGCGGCGATGGATGACATGGCCAGCATAAATGCCACTTTTTAATGGGCGCATTAGGACATGGCCTTCTGATTTTGTGCCATTTCAAAATGTTGGAGCGCTGCTAAAGCGCTAGCGACACCGTCTTCATGAAAGCCATTTCGCCAGTAAGCGCCTGCGTAAGCAGTGTGATTGACCCCACTAATTTCAGCATGCCTACTTTGCGCGAGAATCCCTGCTGGCGTAAAAGTCGGATGGCTATAGTCGATGGTTTTGATAATTTTATGGGGATTAATATTGGCGCGATGGTTCAGCGTCACTAAAAAAGGCTCCGGGGAAATGAGGGACTGCAGAATATTCATATTGTAGGTCACAGAAGCTTTTCCAAGAGGTTCGGCCGTGAGGTGGTAGTTCCAGGCGCCCCAAGCCAATGCATTTTTAGGCATGAGACTTTGGTCTGTATGCAGGAAAATCGTGTTTTTTTGGTAGGGAATCGCCCCTAGAATTTCACGTTCCTGTATGGAAGGGTCGCTCAGCAATTTAAGCGCCTGATCGCTATGGCAAGCAAAAAAGACCCAATCAAACTGCTGAGGGATTTGGTCCTTGGTAGTAATCATTACGCCATCATGGGTGCGTTTGACACTCGTCACAGGGGTGTTTAATAAAATTTTGTCTTTAAAGTTCGCGGTGAGTTTATTGACATACGCTTTTGAGCCGCCTTTAATCACACGCCACTCAGGGCGATCAGAGACGCTTAACATGCCATGGTTGTGAAAGAAACGGATAAAGAACTTGGCTGGGAATTCAAACATTTGCGCTGGATCGGCAGACCAGATCGCCGAGCCCATGGGAATAATGTAATTTCGAATGAAGTATTGCCCGTAATGGTTTTTTTCTAGATATTCACCAAAAGAGAGATCTTCTTCCTGATCATTAAGCAATAAAGGGGCTTCTTGGTTAAAGCGCAGAATCTCTTTAATCATGATGAGAAACTTGGGGTTAAAGAGATTACGTCTTTGGGCAAATAAGCTATTGAGGCTGGTGCCATTATATTCCAGCCCAGACACTTCATCTCGCACACTAAAGCTCATGGTGCTACTTTGCGTTTCGACCCCCAATTGGTCCAGCATCTTAATGAAGTTGGGATAGGTCCAGTTGTTATAAACAATGAAGCCGGTATCAATTTGGTACTGCTGACCAAACGCTTCAATCTCATGGGTATGGGTGTGGCCACCAATATGGGCATCCGCTTCAAACAACTGAATGTCATGGTGGGGATGTAAATGCCAAGCCAGTGTATTGCCAGCAATGCCTGAGCCGATAATTGCGATTCTCATTGTGGGGTGCGTTTGATGCGAAGGACTTCTGTGGGGACTTTGCGCAAGTCCCAGATCAGACCCAGCCAGGCGAGTATTTTTAGCCCATAGTAGGTAAGATCAATTTCCCACCAATAAAAGCCTTGTCTTGCCGCGCTAGGGAAATGATGGTGATTGTTATGCCAACCTTCCCCTAAGGTCAAAATGGCAATGAGGCCATTGTTACGACTATCATCGTTCGTCACAAAACGGCGTTTGCCCCAAACATGCGCCAGCGAATTAACCGTGAAGGTCATATGATAAAGAATCACAGTGGAGATCACAAAGCCCCACACGAGCAGTTGTGAGCCATTGGTATGAAGCGCAGGCGCTGTAGATTCAAGCCAAGCACCTATTGCAAAGAGGCATAGGGCGAGCGTCAGTGGCGCAAGCACATCAAAACGATCTAAAAATCGCAATTCTGGATAGGCCAATAAATCTTTAATGCGTTCAGTTTTGGCCATAAAGTTCTTATTGGCCAAGAACCAGCTGAGATGACTCCATAAGAACCCATGTTGTTTAGGAGAATGGCTATCATTTGGGTGGTCAGAATGCGCATGATGGTGACGGTGATGGGAGGCCCACCACAACGGGCCGCGTTGCCCAGCGCTTGCCGCTAGAAATGCAAAAATAAATTGAATAGGGCGTGAAGTTTTAAAGGCTTTATGCGAAAAGTAGCGATGGTAAAAGCCAGTGATTGCGAACATCCTTAATACGTATAAGCCGATTGCAATCAATAGGGCGGTCGGGCTAAAGCCTACCCAGATCACGGTCATGCAAGCCAAATGCAAGAGAATAAAAGGTAAGACTCTTAAAAATTGAATTTGATTTGGTTGTTGTTCATCAAGGTCGCTTGAATGACTATCAAACCAAGCGAGTATGGTTTTGAAACGCATTTATGGCACTTCTTTCTTTGGTGGCACATCCCATTGCTGAGGAATTTTAACGAGTTTTTTAATATCGTAACCCATGTCCTTAATTTGCTCTACATAGGCCTGATATTTTTCGTCAGAAAGGGCGGGTTGCCTTGACATCAGCCACACATAATCTCGTGCATTTCTTGCGATGATGGTCGTTTGATATTGATCATCTAAGTAAACAATCCGATATTCAGCTTTAATTGGCCATATAAATTGCATACCCCATAGGGCGTTCCCAGTATTGGGGACAACAAATCCTTTAGGTTGATACATTTTAGCCTTCCCATCAAAGCTACCTTGCCTAAAGGTAAACGTCGTTTGGATCGTTCCATCTTGCTGAAGCTCATAGGACTCAATGGGGTTGTAAATATCTTTTTCGATCAGGGTGGGAATACAGGCAATGACATACCAATCGCCCATGAATTGGGGAAGATTCACGTGATTCACGGTTTTAATTTCTGGTAGTTGACTACAGCCTGTGATTAAGCAATAGAGCCCGCAAAGAAGATTTTTTTTGACGATGTGCTGCATAGGATTAAGCCTTTGAATTGGGGCCTTTAGGCCACCAAGGGAAAAATTGAGAGGTGCATGCGATGTACTGCTGATAATCCGGACGTCTTTGTGTGATATCGGACTCAAGCAATTTGGCCCCAGTCACCTTGATGAGTAAGTAGGTCATGAAAATCGGGGAAATGAATGTCCAGCACGTGCCAGCGCCGAGGGCGATAAGCCCATAAGCAAACCAAATACAGGCTTCGCCGAAGTAGTTAGGATGTCTTGAATAACGCCATATGCCCGTGCTTAATACTCGACTTTTGTTTTCGGGTTTTTGTTTAAATGATTTGAGTTGTCGGTCTGCGGTGGTTTGAATGGTGATTCCAATCAACCACAGCGCAAGGCCTAGATAGTCGATAGCATTCACAGGGGTCTTTGAATGAATGGCAACCTGTAATGGTAAGGAGATGAACCAAGCCAAGACCGCTTGGAGCATAAAAACGAGATAAAGGCTTTTGGTTCTAAAGTTGGGCTCATTTCTTTTTCGAATGGCTTGGTAACGATGATCTTCTGCTTGGCCGTGGTTTCTAATATGGAGGTGACTAGAAAGTCTGATGGACCAAATCGCGACTAAGCTTAAGGTAAGATAGGCGCGAGCAGAGGGATCGGATGCGAGGACAAGGTTAGTGAGGGAAGCGAGTAAAAAAAACAGCCCCCAAAGACTATCCACAATAGTGACATTGTCGTTTTTTAAACTCATCGACCAGCCAATAATCGCTAGAAAAATTAAGGCGAATAAGGTGCTGATGAGAGAAAAAGAATCTAACATTTGGTGATGCCCAAGTTAGGGCTTTTTTCAAATCGGTAGTGACTGACCCACCATTGTTGACCGTGATCAAATCCGAAGAGTTCTGCGCAAGCCATGAAGAAAATGCGCCAGCGCTGAATCCAGATGGGGGTCGCTTCTATGCCATAACAGGCTTTAAAAATGGGTTTGATGGCATCAATGTGACTATCCATGTTGTTAAGCCAGGCATTGGCTGTTTTTTCGTAATGGGTACCGTCCCATCGCCATTGTTTGACTAGGCTAAGGTGCGACTGGAATTGGGTGGGGGTGTCGTCACTGGGCATAAAACCGCCTGAGAAAAAGTATTGGCTCATCCAGTCATCATCACCTTGGACCTCAAAGGGGTAAGGGGCATCGCGATGGCAAAAAATATGCATAAAAAATTGCCCTTGCGGTTTTAACCACCCATTAATCTTTTCAAACAACACCGGATAGTTACGCATGTGTTCAAACATCTCCACCGATACAATTCGGTCGAACGTTTGCTGGATCTCAAAAGTGTTCATGTCGCACGTAATGACCGTTAAATTTCTTAATCCTAGTGCAGCTGCTTGGCTGGTAATGAATTCACGTTGTGAATGGGAATTGGAAACCGAAGTGATGTGGCTGTTGGGGTAGTGCTTGGCCATCCATAGCGATAATGAGCCCCAACCGCAGCCCAATTCCAAAACGGCTTGCCCATCTTCCAAGTCGGCATGGTGACAGGTTTCGCTTAAGGCTGCGTCTTCTGCCTCGTCTAGTGATGAGGTGCCTTCAGGCCAAAAGCAGCTGCTATATTTACGATTTTTTCCTAGTACAAGGTCAAAAAATGCGGCAGGGACTTCGTAGTGTTGGGCGTTGGCCATTTCAGGTAAAGGGGCAATGGCGGCCGTTTTCATACTTTCAAAGAAACGCGTACGAATCTCACTCGCCATTTCACAGTCATCGGCATAAATTTCATCCAGCCTTTGCTGACACAGGTTGCGGATCCCAGCGCGAATGATAAAGTCTGGCATGAGGCCGCGTTCTGACAGGTCAATGGCTAACTTAGAAAAAATCATTTTTTACCTTTTATTGGGGGATTAATATTATGAGTGATAACAATGAAAAAGGTTTTATTCGTTGAACATTTTTTTAAATTCGTACTCATAGTAACTATGAATCATTTACACACTTTATATCTTGCCGGCGGATGTTACTGGGGCATGGAAGAACTTTTTAGGACTAAGCCTGGCGTGATCAACACACAGGTGGGATTTTCAGGGGGGCATATTGCGCATGTGGGGTATCGGGAAGTCACCACCGGCACCACCGGTCATGCGGAAACGCTGATGATTCAGTTTGATCCAGACAAGACCACTTTAAGGCATTTGTTATTCGAGTTCTTTCGGATGCACAATCCAACCACGCAAAACCAACAAGGCAATGATATTGGCACCCAGTATCGTTCAGTGATTTTCTATGGGGATGAGGGCCAAAAAGTCACGGCTCAGGAAGTCATCAAAAGCGTGAATCAATCAGCCGAGTGGGGCGCACCGGTCGTCACGGAACTTGTGCCGTTCCAAGCCTTTTATCCTGCGGAAGAAAAGCACCAACAATACTTAATGAAATATCCAGATGGCTATACTTGCCATTACAGAAGAAATTTAGTGCTTGGAGAATAGGCATGATTAAAATTGCATTGTTATTACTCGTTTGTTTAGCGGTCCTGCTCGCCTTGTCACGGACTTCGGTAGCAGCAGAAGTGCCGCAAGTCGGAGAGGATGCGCCGCCTTTTCGCTTAACGGATCAGCATGGACAGATCAGAACCCTTGCTGAATTTTCTGGAAAGTGGACCGTGCTTTATTTTTATCCTAAGGATGACACCCCAGGGTGCACTAAGGAGGCCTGCAGTTTCCGAGATGATCTGGCGCAGCTAGAAAAACTGGGAGCTCGTGTGGTCGGCATTAGTGTGGACGACACCGACTCCCATTCGAAATTTGCTGATAAGTATCATCTGTCATTTCCGCTGCTCGCCGATCAAGACGGAAAAATTGCCGCCTCTTATGGCGCCTTGGTTAACTTGGTGGTGATGAAGATTGCTAAGCGCTACACATTCTTAATTAATCCCGCGGGGAAAATTGCCAAGGTCTATTTGAGTGTGGATACCTCTCGGCACTCGCAGGAAATCATTGATGACCTTAAAAAACAGCCCATTTAATTTTATGAGCAAAAAGGTATGGGCCTTCTGCATCTTATTGCTAGCAGCTGGAGCAATCGTTTGGAGTGAGTTTGGCTCGCTGTCCCAAGTGAAGCCGAAAAGCCAGCTAGAGGTGATGGGTGATGAATGTGCGGGGGTAGCTGACAATGCCGTAGCGAATATGGTGGCGGTGGTGGAATTCCAAAAGCTAGAAATTCAAGGTCGAAAAGTCCGGGTGATTCGCCTATGTATGGCTGACAAAGGCTTTCAAGAGAATCCTCGTTGGCTCGCCTATGCCAACCCAATGGCTAAACAGCATTCTGTTCGGGATGGGGTGTCTCTGGATGAGGCGCTCGAGAATCTCAAAAGAACCGATATGATGAATTTTCGGGAAACGAATCACCCGCTTTACTGGCAACCTCGTCCTTAAATCAATGGGATGAATCATTTTGCTGCTTGAGAGCGCTAATCTTGAGGCTTAATTCATCTGAAGCATAGTGATCTAAAGGTTCAATGGAAGCTTTTAGTTGGTCTAGGCGCGCAATATCCTTTTCTTTGAACGCGATCTCAGCAGTTTTCATTAATACATCCAAATGGCGAGGGTTGAGATTTAATGCCTTGGCAAAGTCTGTCTTGGCCTCCATCAGTTGATTCAAGCCTAGCGCTGAGACTCCTAAGAAATACCAAGCATCAGAAGAGTTCGGCTCACTATCACGCCAAGCGAGTGCGATTTGTGCGAGATTCTGCCACTCATGATTCTGATAGGGGATCACCACTTGCATGAAGTAGGGCTGTTGCGCATAAGGGAGGGCCCAGAAAGGTCTTTCATTGGTCTCTAAGGTAAGTAGTTCTTTGGTTTCGATGAGTTGCTTGATCCATTCCACAGGTAGGCTATAGAAAAAGCCTTGGGGACCTGGGCTTTTAAAGCTGGTGATTCCAATCAGGTTGAATTTTTGATCAAACAAAGCCCCGCCACTTGAGCCAAGTGAGAATGCGGCGTCAGAGCGAATAATTAAGCCGCCATCAAACGGATATTTGGCTTTGATACTGCCATAAGAGGGCTGAGGAACATTATTGCCATTCGGGTAGCCAATGCTGAAGACTTCTTCTTCAATTTCGAGGGATGCGGTATCTCGCATGGGCACCGATTTAAATGGCAAGCCATCAAACTTGAGCGCACATAAATCATGCTTCCAGTCAGCTTTAAGGGCGATGGGCTTGAATCCATCTCCATATTTTGCGACGTTCGCCCCTTTGCCATTGGCGAGTACGTGACAATTGGTGACGACATATTCCTTGTCAATAACGACTCCTGTGCCTGTGCCAACATTCCCATTCTCTAGCTCAACAGAGATTTGTACAATAGAATCATGCAGTTGTAAGAGTTCTCCTATGCTTGGTTGGGCAAATGCACAAGAAGCGTGAATGAAGCAGGTGATGAGCAGAATTCTTTTCATGGGATTTCCTCTAAGCGGATGCATTATTTTTCGTGAGCATGTCATTGATAAGTTCTAGCCTAATGAGCGGGCTATCTAGTTCTAACATTCTTTGTTTTTGAATCAGTGGCATATCTAAAATTTCACACCACCGATTAGCAAGCCACGCGCAATCATTAAGCGCGTAAGGGGAATGAAACGGCATGGCATTCGCATCAATCTTTTCTTCTTCTAAGCTGTGGATCAGTTGTTCAAAGTAAGTTTTGCTTGCGATTAAATCATCGGGTAAGGGGGTATCCACCTCTATGGGGAGCATCTCTACTTTGCCCATCCATAAGAGATCTTTTTGTTGTACAGCAGACTGGATATGAAATTTCTGTTTACCTAAACATTTGAGGCTAAAAAGCCCTGGCTGGGGAATATTGGTCTCAATGATCTCGACTAAAACACCGACTGATGAGAAGGGAAGTGGGGCGGTTTGGTCATGATCATCACACACAGAAACAATGCCAAAGCCTTGTTGGTTCCTTAAGCAATTCCTCACCATATCGACATAGCGTTTCTCAAAGATCTTTAATGGCAAAAGCCCTTGAGGGAATAAGACGAGTTTAAGTGGGAATAGGGGCAAGTCCATGCGGCAGTGTATTTTATGAATAATGGATATTGTAGATTGGTCTGTTAACAGGCGCTTAGGTTCAATAATTTTTTGATGCTTAATTTTGGGCAAGGCATTTGACGCTAGACATTTGGAATTCAAGGCGGTAATATTCACTTTACTGTACGATCGTACAATAAGGAGAGTAAGATGAGTCCATTAGATTTATTGCGTAGCTATACCCGTAAGCGTCAGACCAACGTGGCTGAAATTTTTGTTCGTGTTTCCAATAAAAGCGCCGATATTCCCTTTTTCGGAAGTAAGGTTTCTGCAGGGTTTCCAAGTCCGGCAGCGGACCATGTGGAAGTGAGATTGAGCGCTGATCAGTATCTTGTGAAAAATCCGACCGCCACTTATTTTGTTCGGGTAAAGGGCGACTCCATGGTGAATGCTGGGATCTACAGCGGGGATGTCTTGGTCGTTGATCGCTCTGTTGAGCCGAGTATTGGCCAGATTATTCTGGCTGAAGTAGATGGGGAATTTACCGTGAAGTATTTAGGACAAAATCAACTAGTGCCAGCGAACGCGCATTACAGCGCTATTCCTTTTGACGAGGCAGATACGGTGGCATTAATTGGGGTGGTGACAGGGTCGATGCGTAAGTTTCCATGACCCGTACCATTGCGCTCATTGATGTGAATAACTTTTACGTGAGTTGTGAGCGTGCTTTTAATCCACGTCTTAAATATCAACCCGTTGTGGTCTTATCTAATAATGATGGGTGTGTGATCTCTAGAAGTAACGAAGCCAAAGCCTTAGGGATCAAGATGGGAGAGCCTTGGTTTAAATGCCAAGCAATGGCTAGGCAATATGGCGTAGAAGCGCTATCGAGCAATTATGCTTTGTATGCCGATATGAGTAATCGGGTTATGTCCATCTTGGCTGACTTTAGTCCTCACCAAGAAGTTTATTCGATTGATGAGTGTTTTTTAGAGCTCACTGGGTTTGCGCAAAAAGACCTCATTGCCTATGGGCAGTTGATGAAAACTCGTATTTTTAAATGGACAGGCCTGCCTGTTTGTGTGGGCGTGGGCGCCACCAAAACCCTTGCTAAAATTGCTAATAATATCGCAAAGAAAAATATTAAATTCAATGGATTATGTAATTTATCTAATATTAAACATGAGGAATTAAATCATTTACTTCACGCGATGGAGGCGGGTGAGGTATGGGGTGTCGGGAGACAATTGGCCTTGAAATTAAAGGCACGTGGTATCGATACGGCACTCGACTTGAAACGCGCTGATCCAGTCTATATTAGACAATCTTTTGGGGTGGTCATGGAAAAGATCGTGCATGAATTAAACGGTACCTTGTGTATTGATTTGGAAGAGGTTGCACCACCTAGAAAGCAAATTTTAAGTTCACGTAGTTTTGGCGATGCGGTGTCTGATTATCAAAGTCTTGCCGCCTCTATTACGCTTTATATGAGCCGTGCTGCCGAAAAGCTACGTGGTCAGCAGTCTGTGGCGAGTGTTATCCAAGTGTATATTCGCACCAGTCCCTTTAAGTTAGATCAAGCGCAATATAGCAACAGTATGACAATTCCTTTGCCTACCCCTACTGATGACACTCGGCAGTTAGTTAAAATGGCCCTATGGGGCCTTAAACGGATTTACAAGCCTCATTACAGCTATGCTAAAGCGGGTGTTAGTCTAGGCGACCTCATTTCCAAGGCAAGCATGCCATTAGATTTTTTTACCTCTCCAGACAGTAGCGATCGGTCTGCCGCATTGATGCGTACCGTGGATAGAATCAACGCCAAAATGGGGCGCGAATCGATTAAATTAGCAAGTGAGGGGTTCGATCGGTCTTGGCAGATGAAGCAAGGAAACAAGAGCCCCAACTACACAACGAGTTGGGAGCAAATATTATGTGT
>SESB01000973.1_pt1 | contig 19919 bp, 17 predicted proteins | sample 3171441 | NCBI WGS metagenome assembly SESB01 (sample SAMN06051867, study PRJNA518727) | freshwater metagenome | biome: subpolar coniferous forest; feature: holomictic lake; material: water; isolation source: holomictic Lake 227, 6 m depth | place: Canada: near Kenora, Ontario | collected... | reverse complement strand
AGCAACTTCGCTAGCGGGACGAGTTCCATGGCCAACATATCGAGCCGAAGGACGAATCAAACGGCCAGTTTTCTTCTCTTCCAAAATGTGTGCCGACCAACCCGCAGTGCGGGCAGAGGTAAACATGGAAGTAAAGAGATGAGCTTGAACTTCAGCAAAGTCCAAAACAATTGCAGCCCAGAATTCGACGTTGGTTTCTAAGACTCGCTCTGGATGGCGTTCATGAAGTTCAGCGAGCGCCGCTTGTTCTAGCGCTTCAGCAACGGCGTAGCGCGGAGCTTCAAGTTCACGGGCGATGCGACGCAGAGTGCGAGCGCGTGGATCTTCGGCGCGATAAACGCGATGACCAAATCCCATCAAACGTTCGCCGCGATCCATGATGCCCTTTACATATGCGCGAGCATCGCCAGATTTTTCAACATCTTCGATCATTCCAAGAACGCGAGATGGCGCGCCCCCGTGAAGTGGACCAGACATGGCACCGATCGCACCGGAAAGTGCTGCGGCAGCATCGGCACCGGTGGAGGCGATAACACGAGAGGTAAAGGTAGAGGCATTCATGCCGTGCTCTGCAGCGGAAACTAGATAGGCATCGATTGCCTTTACATGCTTAGGGTCGGGTTCCCCGCGCCAACGAATCATCATTCGCTCAACAGAGGTTGTGCCTTTATTTACTTCGGATTCTGGAACAGCAGGAAGGGAATCGCCACGAGCTGCTTGTGCAACATAAGAAAGAAGTAGAGCGGAAGAGCGCGCCACATTGTCTCGGGCTTCTTCGACAGTCGAATCTAGAAGTGGCTTGAAGCCAAACTTTGGCGCGAGCAATGCGATCGCAGCTTGAACGTCAGCGCGCACATCACCAGAATGAATAGGAAGCACTTCTGGTTCGGCAACAGGCAACCCTGGCGCAAATGAATCGTCAACCAGTAAACCCCAGACTTTGCCGAATTCGACTTTACCTACGAGGTCTTCAATATCTACGCCGCGATAGCGAAGGGAACTGCCCTCTTTGTCGGGCTCGGCGATGACCGATTCAAATGCAATAACACCCTCTAAGCCTGGCTTGAAATCTTCGCCCACAGCGCACTCCCCTTGGAAATTAAAAAATTCGACGCTCGTATTCTGCTCTTATATCTAGACACTTCCAAACCAAATTCGATGCGAAAAAGGGGGTAAGCGAGTGACCTGCAATACATCCCGCGCTGATTCTTGGCGCGGTGAGTAAGTTGTAGCCATGACCGAATTGGATAAAGCCACAATCGCAGCCATGCGCCGTTCCTATGGCGAAGCCGGGCTAACGGAGGGCCAAATTTCACCTGACCCAGTTGCCCAATTTCATAGTTGGCTCCATGAGGCGGCCGCCAACGTAGTGATCGTCGAAGCAAATGCCATGGTCTTATCGACGGTAGCCGATGGCCAACCTTCGAGCCGAACCGTCTTGCTAAAAGAGTTATCTGCCGCTGGTTTTAGTTTCTTTACCAACTACGGTTCCCGAAAGGGGCAACAGATCGCAGAAAATCCTGCCGTTAGTTTGCTCTTTCCTTGGTATGCCATGGAGCGACAAGTAATCGTCTTAGGCCAGGCGAGCAAGATCGCCGAAGCTGATTCCGATAATTATTTTGCGAGCCGGCCATGGAGCAGTCAGATCGGTGCTTGGGCTAGCTCCCAATCGGAGCCGTTAGAAAATCGAAGCGAACTAGAGGCAAAATTTCAGGAGTTCAGCCTCAAATATCCAGAGGGAAGTTCGGTTCCTAGGCCACCCCATTGGGGCGGTTACATGGTGGTTCCCACTAGTATCGAATTCTGGCAAGGACGATATTCCAGGTTGCACGATCGCCTTAGGTACGAGGTCACAGATAATGGTTGGAAGGTGCGCCGCTTCTACCCTTAGGCTTACGAGGTGACTGATATCCAAATCCCAGAAAATATAAAGCCCTCAGATGGTCGTTTTGGTTGCGGCCCATCAAAGATTCGCCCAGCGGCACTAAGCGCGCTCGCCGCTAGCGGCACCACCATTCTTGGTACCTCTCATCGCCAAAAGCCAGTAAAGAACGTGGTTGGTCGGGTTCGTTCTGGCCTCTCCTCTTTATTTAACCTTCCCGATGGATATGAAGTTGTCTTGGGCAACGGCGGTTCAACTGCATTTTGGGATATCGCAACGTTTGGTCTGATTGAGAAGAAATCACAGCACTTAGTGTTTGGGGAGTTCTCTTCGAAGTTCGCGGCGGCAGCAAAAGAGGCGCCGTTCCTTGATGAGCCAACTGTCATCAAATCCGAACCTGGCAGTCATCCGCTTTCAACCGCGCAAGCCGGCGTCGATGTTTACGCGCTAACCCACAACGAAACTTCGACCGGCGTATCAATGCCGATCATCCGCCCCGCGGGAAGCGATGGCGCACTAGTTTTGGTTGATGCCACAAGCGCTGCCGGCGGTCTGGATGTAGATATTTCGCAGTCCGATGTCTATTACTTTGCACCACAAAAATCTTTTGCCTCTGATGGTGGTCTCTGGATCGCAATCATGAGTCCAGCTGCAATCGCGCGCGTAGCAAAGATCAAAGAGTCCGGTCGTTGGACACCAGCCTTCTTTGACCTCACAATAGCCATTGAAAATAGCCGATTGGATCAGACTTACAACACGCCAGCGCTGGTCACTTTAATGTTATTAGCGGAGCAGGTCGATTGGATGAATCACAATGGTGGTTTGAAGTTTGCTGCCGGTCGCTCTGCTGATTCTTCCTCGCGGCTATACAACTGGGCCGAGAAGACCTCGTACACCACACCATTCGTTAGTGATCCCGCAATGCGTTCCAAAGTAGTTGGCACCATTAACTTTGATGATTCAATCGACGCCCTTGAAATCGCAAAAGTTCTGCGCGCCAATGGAATTGTTGATACCGATCCATATCGAAAACTTGGAAAGAACCAGCTACGAATCGGCATGTTCCCGGCGGTAGAGCCATCAGATGTAGATCATCTAACTGCCAGCATCGAGTACGTTGTCGAACGCTTAGGAAAGTAAGTACAAAATGAATTACAAGATCAGAAGAGTTGTGACCTTGGCGGTCTTAATTGGTCTAACTCTTCTGGTTTTGAGCGGCTACCGAAAATAACTTATTTGGCCCTGGGATTTTTTTTAACAAAGCGCCAATAACCAAGCAACGCTGGAATAACAGTAAATAGACCACAGATCGCTAGCGCTTCTCGAATTCCAATTTGAGTTGAAAGCCAACCTAGAAGTGGTGAGCCAAATGGCGTACCGCCCAGGAAAACCATCAAATACAAACCCATGACCCGCCCCCGCATTTCCGGGTCGGTCGTTGTTTGAACGTAGGAATTTGCGGCGATCAATGTAGTCAGCGCCAACATGCCGCACACCGGAAGTAACAGGGCGTAGGTGGAATAAGAAGGGGCTGATGACAGAACTATTTCGGAGCTACCAAAAGCTGCCGCGAAGAACATAATGAATCTGGGACTTCGGCGCTTATCTAACTTAGCTGAAAGAAGGGCGCCTGCGAGCGATCCGATTGCCAAAATACTTCCCAGTCCGCCATAAGAGGCAGCGCCTTTATGAAAAATCGTAGTAGCCATGAGGGCATTAAAGATTTGAAAATTCAAACCAAAAGTTGCAGTGAAGAAAACGGTAACCATCACGGCGATAATGTCCGGCCTAGTTTTAATATATTTCAAAGCATCTCTAATCGCCGCCTTTGATTGCGGCTCTACTTCGATATGTAAATCGCTCTCTTTCATAAATAACAATCCGGCAATAACAAATAGATAGGAAGCTGCATTGAGCATGAAGGATGGGCCAGTTCCAAACCATGCGATCAACAACCCTGAAAGCCCGGGACCAACCAATCGGCCGGCATTGAAGTTCGCAGAGTTCAAGCTGATGGCATTTGCCACATCGCTTTTACCGACGATTTCAGAGTTGAATGCTTGACGAACTGGCGCATCAATTGCGCCGAAAGCGCCAAGGGAGAGCGCCAGCAGATAAACGTGCCAAAGTTGAACATGGTGCGAAATGACTAAGGTGCCCAAAATCAGCGAGGTCAGTCCGCCCCCGATATTTGTTAGCAACAAGAGCTTTCGCTTATTGAAGCGGTCCGCCAGTGATCCGCCATAGAGGCTAAGCACCAACGAGGGCAAGAATTGCAATCCAGTAACCAAGCCTAAATCTCGGCCGCTGTGGGTTAACTGCAGAACTAGCCAATCTTGCGCGACTCGCTGAGCCCAAGTTCCGATATTGGAGATCGAGTTGGCGGCGAAGAAGATTCGGAAATTTCGATGTCTGAAGGCTCGGAGCGAACCAGAGTCAGAGACCATTACTTAAGGATAGCCACTTTCAATTAGGCTAATCCCATGAGATCACCGGTCTTCGCAATCATCGTGGGCACCATAATGTGGGTAGTGGCTTTTGTTATCGCAATCGCAAGTAATGCGACCACAAATACGATTTGGATCTGCGTAAGCGGTGCGGCACTTGGCCTAGTTGGCTTGCGATACACAATCAGGCGTGGGCGACGCGGCCAACTTTAGATTTTTTCTCGGGTTTATCAACCCTCGAACTGTCCGGCAATGCCGCGCAACACCTTCGCTAATCTTTCAGCTTCGGCGCCTTGAGGGTGACGACCATGTCGCAGACCATTTCCGACTTTGTCCAAAATTTTGATGGTGTCTTCAATCATCGTTGCCAAATCGTCGGGATTGATCCGATTATTTTCTACGATCGAAGCTGGTGCTTCGATAATGCGCACGGAGAGCGCTTGTGGGCCACGACGACCTTCGACGATTCCGAAATCTAATTTTGTTCCTGGCTTGATCGTTGTAATTCCATCAGGAAGCGCCGCGGCAGCAAGGTAAACATCTTCGCCCTCTTCGGAGGAGATAAAACCAAAACCCTTTTCGAGGCTAAACCATTTCACTCGACCAATTGGCATGGTGAACTCCATTCTTTTATAGCGCTGCGTTAGGCCGAATCAAATCGGGCAGAAGGTGAGTTTAACCCACGCCGATTGAATGGCGAGAGGTTATTCGGGAAGTACTAAAGCTTCAGAATGCGCGCCACAACCGTGATCAACTGAGACAACTCGGGCATCTTCGGGTGAAATTGCGTTGGAGCAGACGCCAAAGGCGGAGCGAAGGGAGCCGGCAATCGGGATAAAGAAGCCACACGAGGCGCAAGGTAGCGGTGCCGCCATGGCCAAGGGGGATTTAGGTCCACGGTCGCCTTCATACCAACGCTTGCTGGCTTGATCGCGGCCGATGATTGAAAGGGTTCGGGCTCGGCCTAAACCAAGCTCCCACAGTTGAACTGCTTCGAGCTCTTCCTCCCCTGGCAGGGCAGCAAAACCTGGAACTAAGCGCTCATCATCGGCAGAGGTTGGGACGATATCCCCCACGCCGACATCGCCAGGCTGGATTCGATCGATATAAGGCACCCATTCAGGTGCAATCAGCGATTCAACGCCCGGAAGTAGAACCACATCGCAGAGGGTTGCAGTGGCCTGGTCATCAACTTTGGCGACCGTAACCGCCCAGCGCCAGCCGCCGTAACCGGGCAGGTTCGCTTCAAAGAGATAGGTGCCGATTCGCTCATCTTCGGAGTCGATCGAGACTAGTTGGCCAACAAATTCGGCGTTCTGGGCATCCTCAATGGCAGCGGCGCGCGCGATCTCAAGCGCCCCGTAGAAATCCTGCTGGTTTTTACCCTGATTCATACCCATACCTTAAAGCAAAAAGCCCCCGAGCAAATCGGGGGCTTTTTGGCTTTAAGGCTGAAGAGAACTTTAGAAGTCCATATCTCCGCCACCTTGCTGGGCAGGTGCTGGACGCTTCTCAGGAATGTCAGCAATAACTGCTTCAGTGGTTAGGAAGAGAGCTGCGATCGACGCTGCATTTTGGAGCGCAGAGCGGGTGACCTTGGCCGGATCAATGATCCCAGCTTTGATCATGTCTACATATTCTCCAGTTGCCGCATTAAGACCGAAACCGGTTTCCAAGTTTCGAACCTTCTCTACGACGACGCCACCTTCGAGGCCGGCGTTGATTGCGATCTGCTTCAGTGGGGCTTCAATAGAGATCTCCACGATGCGAGCACCAACTGCTTCTTCGCCAGTCAGGTTCAACTTTGCAAAGGCAGCGGTTGCTGCCTGAAGAAGAGCAACGCCACCACCGGCGACGATTCCTTCTTCTACTGCAGCCTTGGCGTTTCGTACTGCATCTTCGATGCGGTGCTTGCGCTCTTTTAATTCAACTTCAGTTGCAGCTCCGGCTTTGATGACGGCAACGCCACCAGCAAGCTTCGCCAAACGCTCTTGGAGTTTTTCCCGATCGTAATCGGAATCGCTCTTTTCGATCTCGGCGCGAATTTGATTTACGCGGCCCTTGATCTGCTCGGCATCGCCAGAACCTTCAACGATTGTGGTCTCTTCTTTTGCAATGACAACTTTGCGAGCATGTCCAAGTAGATCCATGGTTGTTGCCTCGAGCTTGAGACCAACTTCCTCGGAGATGACAGTGGCGCCGGTAAGGATTGCAATGTCTTGCAACATTGCCTTACGTCGATCGCCAAAGCCTGGGGCCTTTACGGCTGCAGAACGGAAGGTGCCGCGGATCTTGTTAACAACCAAAGTTGCAAGGGCTTCGCCTTCAACATCTTCAGCCAAGATAACAAGTGGCTTTCCGGATTGCATTACCTTTTCCAAGATTGGAAGTAGGTCCTTAATGTTTGCGATCTTGGAGTTCGCGATCAAGATATATGGATCTTCAAGAACGGCTTCCATGCGATCGGTATCAGTTGTGAAGTAAGGCGAGATGTAACCCTTATCGAAACGCATACCTTCGGTGAGCTCAAGCTCAAGTCCGAATGTGTTGCTCTCTTCGACAGTAATTACGCCTTCCTTGCCAACCTTGTCCATTGCTTCTGCGATCATTTCACCGATAGTGGTATCGGCAGCAGAGATAGAGGCGGTTGCAGAAATCTGTTCTTTAGTTTCAACTGGCTTGGCCATCGCTGAAAGTTCAGCTGAAATTGCTTCGACCGCTTTTTCGATGCCGCGCTTTAGCGCCATTGGGTTTGAACCGGCAGCAACGTTACGAAGACCTTCGCGCACAAGGGCCTGAGCCAAAACGGTGGCAGTGGTTGTTCCATCGCCAGCGACATCATCAGTCTTCTTGGCAACTTCCTTTACAAGCTCAGCACCGATCTTCTCCCAAGGATCATCGAGTTCGATCTCCTTTGCGATTGAGACGCCATCGTTGGTGATTGTTGGGGCGCCCCACTTCTTCTCTAGAACCACATTTCGACCACGGGGTCCGAGGGTCACTTTCACAGCATCGGCGAGCACGTTCATTCCGCGCTCGAGACCGCGGCGGGCCTCTTCATTGAAGGCAATCATTTTTGCCATAACGCAATATCTCCCTTATTCACTTCAAGTAAATCGATTGGGTTTATCTACCTCTGGCGGGGCGAGTTATCACTCACACCGTCCGAGTGCTAACGCCAAATCTAGGGCAGGGGCGAGCAATGGGCAAACTCAGATTGAGGGTGAAATAAGGCTTTCAGCCAGTGAAACTGGCTCTTATTGATTTCAGCCAGTGAAACTGGCAGAACGGGCGCTGGTCCGGGCTTCCCGAAGGCGGCGCAGGCGCTTAACCAGCATTGGCTGGGCCAAAAGGGCATCCTCGCGGTCGATCAGGTTATTTAGAAGCTGGTAATAGGCAGGTGGATTGAGGTCAAAGAGCTCTTTAACGGCGCTCTCTTTGGCTCCGGCGTAACGCCACCATTGGCGTTCGAAATCCAAGATCCGAAGCTCGAGATCGGTCAAATTTGCGGCCGAGTTTCCAGCAGCGGCGAATTCCTGAGAATTCAAAGCCAAGTTTTCCATTCGCTAAGCATAAGAGGCGGGTGGGACAAATTCGGGCATTTCTGCCAGAACCAGCGTTTAATTTTCGGTTCGAAAGATCACAGCGTTTCTAGGATCGCTTCTAGATCGCTCTTCTTGGTCCACGGATTAACTATGGCAAATCGCAATATTGGTTGACCCTTATGAGAAGAGGGGGTTACAAAACCGATCTGATCTTCCAATAATTTGTCGGACCAGATTTGATAGGCCGGGGCCGCCCAACCTTTTCGAGTGAAGGCGACAACTGACAAGGTTGGTTCAACAACTAGCTCCAAATTTGGATGGCTACGAATTAAATCGGCAGCGATTCGAGCCATCTCCATTGTGGCTTCAACTGCTTCTTCATATTCATTGGTGCCATGTGCTGCCAACGAAAACCAAAATGGTAATCCGCGAGCGCGACGGGTCAAATGAATCGCGTAGTCGGATGGATTCCATTCGCCGTCGTCGTCCAAGGTATCTAAATAAGCCGCATGTTGCAGATGCGCTTTCTTGCCAAGCTCAGGATTTCGATAGATCAGCGCGCAAGCATCGAAGGGCGCGAAGAGCCATTTGTGCGGATCAACAATTAATGAGTCCGCCTTCTCTACCCCTTTAAATAGCGGGCGTACTTTTGGCGCGCAGAGCGCCGCCAATCCGTAAGCGCCATCGACATGGAACCAAATTCCGCGCTCCCGAACAACATCGCCGACCGAATCCAAGTTATCAATGATGCCCAGATTTGTCGTTCCTGCAGTTGCAACCACGGCAAAGATTTGATGGGCTGGATGTTCGGCATGATATGAATCGATTGCCGCAGCAACGGCTGCACCTTGGAGTGATCCATGTTCATCCGGATTGATCAAAAGAATTTCGACATCCATCACATTGGCGGCCGCTTTAATTGATGAGTGCGCTTCCGAACTGGCTGCGACGACCCAACGAGTTACATCACTTCGTTTTTCGCGAAAGTGAGTTCGGGCTGCAACTAGCGCAGAGAGATTTCCAATCGTTCCCCCTTGAACGAAAACACCACCGGCGCTTTGAGGCAGTCCAGCTAAATCGGAGATCCAGCGAAGCGCTTGGTTCTCCGCAAAGACCGCACCTGCACCTTCCAGCCAAGAGCCGCCGTATAAGGCAGTTGCGCCGACAACCAGATCAAAGAGGTTGGCATATTCACTTGGTGCGCTGGGAATGAAGGCTAAGTAGCGCGGATGATCGGTAGAGATACATGCCTTGGCTAACACTTCGCGAAATAACTCCATCGCCGCAGGGCCGCCAAGCCCTTCTGGCGTAATGGTATTTCCAGCTAAGGCAAAGAGTTCTTCAGGCGATTTTGGTCCATCCAGGGGTGGATCAGATTTAAGTCGATAGAGGCTGTATTCCATGACCTCGGCGGCCAGCGCTTCGACCTCGGCGTTAAATTCATGCATGGGCTGATTGTGCCAGTTAACTCAGATAGTTAATCAATTGCCCTTTTTACTTATCGAGTTCGCTTTCGCGCCCGCTTTAACCAAATTCCGAAGCATGGTTGGGAAGACGATGCCGTGAAAGGGAAGGATGGCGAACCAATAGAGCTGACCCCCAAGGCCGCGAGGTGAGAAGGTCGCCTCTTGTTCGATTTTAGTTCGAATCTTTCCAGCTTCTTCAATTTCAGTAACTCGAAATTCCAGCCAGGCTTTGCCCGGCAAGACCATCTCGGCATACAGGCGCAACTTTGAATTGGGCACTACCTCTTCAACGCGCCAAAAATCTAAGCTATCGCCAACCCGCAGATGTACCGGATCGCGTCGTCCGCGACGCAAACCAACGCCACCGAATATTCGATCCAAGAAACCACGCAACCACCACAAAGTATCGGCGCCATACCAACCGGTGTCGCCACCAATACGTTCGATAGCGGACCAAATGTCAGCGATGGGAACCTCAACAATTTTGCGCTGATAGTCGCGATACAACGTTTCGCCAGCCCAATCCGGATCGCTCTGCGCTTTTTGCCACGGCACTGATGGGGCAGTCGCATCAGACCACCGAGTCTCAACTTGGTTTGAAGTAATTCGCGAAAGTGCTAGTTCGATTGAAGTTTTTAGGTCGACTAACCCCTCTTTTGGCGGCGGAATGATGGCATCGATGCTCTTTAGTGGATCGGCAACTACTTCACTGATGAGTGAACCAACTAATGGCCGCGCCAAACTAGTTGGAACCGGAGTTACCAATCCAATCCAGTGGCTTGAGAATCCCGGCGTCAAGACGGGAACCTTGATGATGATTCGCCTAGGCAAGCCCGATAATTTTGCAAAGGTCTGCATCATGGCTTCATATGAAAGTACTTGGGGACCACCAATATCAAATACTCCCGCAACTGGTTTAGGGAGTTTCGCAATCCCAGTCAGGTAATACAAAACATCTCGAATCGCAATTGGTTGGGTGCGATTAGAAACCCACTTTGGCGTAATCATGATCGGTAATCGGTGTGTTAAATGGCGCAGCATTTCGAATGATGCCGAACCAGATCCAATGATTATTCCGGCACGAAGTTCGGCAACTGGTACCGAACCGGCCGCCAAATCTTCCCCAGTTTGTTCGCGAGACTTTAAGTGTTTACTTATTTGTTTGTCGTTTGCAATTCCGCCTAGATAAACAATCTGCTTTACCTGCGAATCACTCGCAGCCCTTGCGAAGTTACGCGCCATCGCCGATTCTAATTCGTCAAAGTTTGAACCCTGGCTCATGGAATGGAGTAAGTAAAAGACGGTATCTATACCAATGAGAGCCTTGCTAACTGATTCGAAATTGTTTGCATTGCCCTCGGCAATTTCCACTTCCCCAAACCAAGATTGTCCTGTGATCTTCTTTCTATCCCGCACGAAAACTCGAACCTGGAAACCTTCCGTTAACAATTGGCGGACCAGTCGGCCACCGACATATCCAGATGCACCCGTTACAAGTATTAGTCGATTTTTTTCGGGAGCTCGGTTCATGTAATTAACAGTAGACTCAGCACTACCTTTTCGACACTTGAAATGACGGGAATCACTTTATGACTAAACCTCGCGTGTTGATTCTAGGTGGTGGCTTCGGCGGGTTAGCTACAGCCAGAGCGCTGGGATCACGTGCGATAGTGACAGTGGTGGATAAGCACAACTATCAAACATTTCTTCCGCTGCTCTACCAGGTTTCGACGGCTGGACTTGCGGCAGATCACGTTGCCTATCCAATTCGCGGAGTGCTTCGGGAATTTCATGGCAGCTTTCGAATGGGTTCACCAATTTCCCTTGACCACAAGAACAAAGCGGTGAAACTCGATAGCAGTGAGACGCTGGAATTCGATCATCTAGTTGTTGCCATGGGATCGGTTACTGCTGATTTTGGAATTCCGGGAGTCGCCGAAAATGCACTTGGGATGAAGAGCATCGCGGAAGCTCTGGAAATTCGCGCCGAAGTTATGCGCCGTTTTGAAGACCTTTGCCGTTTTCAAGATGAGACCAGGCTCTCAATTGTTGTAGTCGGTGGCGGCCCAACCGGAGTGGAAATGGTTGGCGCTTTGGCCGAGTTAGTACGCGGTCCACTTAAGAATGATGAAGCTCATGCCGCCAAACATATGGATATCTATTTGCTCGAAGCTGGACCGCGATTGTTGCCAATGTTCTCGGAGTCGCTCTCGGAAAAAACAAAGAAAACTCTCGAACGGATGGGAGTAACAGTCCTTACCAACACGGCGGTAAAAGCGGTTGAGTCTAGGAAAATTTTATTGGGTAGCGGTGAATACCTGCCTTCCGAGGTCACAATTTGGGCGGCGGGCGTTAAAGGATCGCCAGATTCGGAATTTCTTAATATCCCTCTGGCTGGCAACCGAGTCGATGTTGATGAAAACCTGCAAGTTCGTCACTATCCAAATATTTGGGCGGTCGGCGATATCGCCGGCGCCAAAGGTGCTGATGGGCGCTTTCTTCCAATGGTCGCTCCAGTGGCGATGCAACAGGGTCGATTCGTTGGCGAACAAATTATTAGAGCAAATAAAGGTTTAGCACTAAAGAAGTTTTCTTATAAAGATAAGGGTTCCATGGCCACTATTGGCCGAAACAAAGCCGTAGTCGAAGCTGGTCCAATTAGGTTTTCAGGCCCATTGGCCTGGAGCGCTTGGCTTTTTCTTCACCTCTTTTATTTAATGGGCGGACGAAATCGAATTGGGACTATCGCTGATTGGTTCTGGAATTACCTCACCTTCGACCGTGGCAATCGCCATATTCTGGATTCGATCTAACTATGTCCCAATTACTAACTGCTGGGTATTTGGAGCTTCGAGGTCACAAGACTTGGAGCAAAGAGTGGGCTAACAATGGCGAACCTGCGCTGCTTTTGCATGGCGGTTTAAGCGCGACCGAAGATTGGGAAGAAGGCATTCTTCCTGCAGTTGCCGCTGATTTTCATGTTTTTGCTTACGACCGAACTGCTCATGGCCGAACCGGAATTCGCGAAGGCTTTTATCATTTTGATTTCCAATGCGACGAGGCGATTGCCTATATCGAAGATGTTATTGGCGCACCAACTCACCTGTTGGGCTGGAGCGATGGTGGCATTATTTCTTTATTGGTCGCGCTGAAACGACCAGACTTGGTTAAAACGATCGTCGCAATTGGTACCAACTACCATTGGGATTCCGGAATGCCTTTTAATGATGAACCCATAGTTGTCCACGTCAGCGAAGAAGATGCTGCGGAGTTTGCCGATCGTTCCCCTGATCCAGCTCACATTCAAGCAGAAATAATTCAGCGGGCTTTCGAAGTTTGGCGCTCGGAACCAAATCTAACTACCGCTGAGTTGGCAAAGATTACATGTCCGGTACTAGTTCTAACCGGTGATGATGAACCATTTTCCAATCATCACACGGTTGAACTCTATGAAGCGCTTCCTAACGGTCGGCTCGCTATTATTCCTGGTGCTTCGCACTATGTAATCAAAGAGAAGAACGAACTTTCAGTTGCAACCATACGGGATTTCTATCAGCACCCAGAATTTCCCGATACCAAAGCGCCAAGATTACGAGAGCGCGAAACTACTTCGGAAGCCTAAGCGCGCCAATCGCGTGAGCGGGGACAAAGGCGCTCTTTGGCGCGATCGCCGGGACCTTTTGGTAACTGGCTGATTGAATCGGTCTAGGGTCAGCTTCACCTCGGTTAGGCCACATCGAAAAAGCGCGTTCGGCTTGCGCAGTGATCGTTAGCGATGGATTTACGCCAAGGTTTGCTGTGACGCTTGAGCCATCGACTATATGCATCGTCGGATAGTTCCAAACGCGATGATACGGATCGATAACCCCTGCTTCGGCACTGGCACCTATTACGCAACCGCCAACAAAGTGGGCAGTAAACGGGGCATTTATTAGATCCCCTAAATTTCCACCAGCTATGCCGCCGCGATTTGCCGCTATTCGTCGAACGACTTCGTTGGCTTCCGGGATAAAGGTGGCGTTCGGGTGCTCGGAATTATTTTCCGATGTTAAACGCCATCCGAAAATGCCGCGCTTGCTTGAAATATTTACCGAAGAATCCACATTCTGCATCACCAATGCGATAACAGCTCGTTGGCTCCACTTACGGACATCAAGGATTCGCAGCACCTGCGATGGATGGCGAAATGCAATCCCCCACCATTGACGCCGGCGATCTTTTGCCTTGGCGCCATCGGTCATCAGCGTCTGCAGTCCACCCATCAAATTGCTGCCTTTGCCGTAACGAACAGGCTCAACGTGAGTGTGTTCATTGGGAAGAATGATGAAGTAATCGCAGAACCTTGACTGAAATCAACATCAGTATTGGGCATCAATGCACCAACCAGTGATTCGCTGTTAGTTCTTGAAAGTTTGCCAAGGAAGTTAGAAATTTTCGGCAAGGTGCCATCAGCCTTCATTCGATGAAGCAACTTCTGTGTATTGAAAGTACCGGCAGCGACTACAACTTGGCTGCTGGTAAATACTCTTGACCGACCAAACCAAGCTGAACTTTTTCGAACCGAAATTCTCCATGAGCCATCGGTGAGTTCTTCGATTTTCGTAACAGTATGTTCTGGAAATACTTGCGCCCCAGCACTTTCGGCTAACCCCAAATAATTTTTAGGTAATGTATTTTTTGCATTAAAGCGACAACCAGTCATGCAGCCACCGCATTGGGTGCAACCATTTCGATCAGGTCCCACACCTCCAAAGTACGGATCCGCGGCAAAGACACCTGAGCCTTCTCCAAAGTGAACTCCCAATGGTGCCATCCGAAAGGTGTGGCCGACTCCCATCTCCTCGGCAACTTCTTTCATTGCTTGATCAGATGGTGAAAAATATGGATTCTCTTGAACGCCCAACATTCGCGAAGCCTGGTCATACCAAGGCAAGAGTTCAGCTTTCCAATCGGTAATCGATCGCCACTGAGCGTCGTTGAAATAGGTTTCGGGCGGGAGATACAACGTGTTGGCGTAGACCAACGAACCGCCCCCAACGCCGGCACCAGCTAAAACGAGGACATCGGGAAGGGCGTGAATTCGTTGAATACCGCGAAGTCCCAAACGTGGGAGGAAAAGAAATTTCGAAATCCGCCAAGAGGTCTTTGGGAAATCGTTATCGGTGAATCGTCGGCCCGCTTCTAATACTGCGACTTTGTAACCTTTTTCCGTTAATCGAAGGGCGGCTACCGAACCGCCGAAACCCGATCCAACGATTAGAACATCAAAATCCCGATCCATCCCCCAGTCTTACCACGCAATGGTGAGTAAAAGAAGGATTATTCGCGCTCCAACCAGAGATAGCGATTGCGATCGCCAGGTTGCCCGGCCATAAGTTCAACATCAAAGTCACCAGATCGGCGCTGCCAATCATTGGCTGACAACAACCTCGATAGCCCGGCAAGGTTTACTGGGTTATTCAGATCCGAAACGGCAACTTCGAGTTCGACCGGACTCTGGTGATCGAAAACTGATGTCGCAATAACGATCTTCGAATCGCTCTCCAAGATTTCAATTATCCGACCTTGTTGCGGCCAATCGATATTTGAGGCGGTCTGGATATGCCAAAACCCGCGCTTGCCCTCGGCGCCAATAAAGTCCACATGGTGTTCGTGGTTGTGTCCGGCTAACCAAAGAATTACCCGAGGTTCGTTTAAGAGTAAATCGTTTAACTCCGCTTCGCCGATTCGGGTTTCAGCACCTTCGGGTGAATAAAGATTAAAGAGGGTCTCTGCTGGGTGGTGCGATAACAAGAGAAAGTATTTTGGCGTTGGATCCGAAAGTTCATGCTTTAACCAGTTAAATTGGGTTAATCCAAGTGAGCCTTGCCAACCACCATGCTCGTTAACGGTATCCATCGAAATCAGCCGAACGTCACCTATGTCGCGGGACCAATATTTTGTCCCGGCTAGCGCATTCTCCGTTTGGAGACCATGGCCATGACCGCATTCCAGATGAATCTTCGCCCAATCGGCTGCCTGGTTAATCCGCCGTGACTGATCAGCAGTTATATAGCGGAAAGTAGAACCAGAGGAATCCGGATAACTTGTTGGGCCAACCATTTGAAATTTGCCAAACATCTCAACCAAATCCAGATCTGGATCTAAAGCCGTAACTCTGCGGTCACCAACTGCAAAATTATTGATGTACTCATCGGCCGCCACGGTCCCTTGCAGCAGTGCGTCATGATTTCCATGTGTTGCAAACCATTGGTGCACCAAACCAGTTGCTTTAAAGGGTTTGCGAACTGCAGACAATAAGCCTGGCACTACTGGCAGGCCGTAGAGAGCGCGTGGATAATCTTCAATGCAGCCCACAGGCGTGCCTTCGGGATTCCAGTATGAAGGATCGTAATTACTGGGATCGATGCTTGCTGCACCTTCCCAAGCCTTCAAATCGCCAGAGTCAGGGTGGACTTGGCCACCATCCATAATTGCTAAATACCAAGAGAGCTCATTGTTCTGAGCATTATCAGTTACATCGCCAGTGATCACAACGGCATCGATTGGACGATCGGTGACAATCCCGGTTTTAATCGTGTTAATCGTTTGAACCATTGCTTCTAGAGTCTGCGTTGTAAGTATTTCTTGCGCGCGATAGGTTCCAACGTATTTTACGTATTGCGAGTACGGATTATGCGGATCGGCAAATCTATCCAAAATTTCAACTCGAGCCGGTGATTGGGCATCGCAAATGTGAAGATCTGAAATGTGAATCAAACTAAGAATAGATTTGGAATCTAATGCCGGTAAATCCCCAGCTAAGGCTTCACCCACTTCAACATTTATGGGGCGCCAACCCTTTTCATTAGCAGTGCCTATCGCCAATCGACCAATTTGTGAGTCTTGGTTAAGCATTGGCGACCATGAGCTCCTCTGAAGTAATTTTCACTGCAACCCGGTTGCCGACATCAATTCTTTTGGCATCTTGGCTGGTCAAGTTTACATAGACCAAGTTTTCGCCACCTAAATCCAGACCAAGTTTGGTCATAGGGCCAAGAAAAGACTTCGTAATAATGAGTCCAGATTTTGATTCTGGGTCGCCATCGGATGCGATCGAAATATTCTCTGGACGAACTAGAGCTATTACCGCTGCTCCAGATCCAAATTCTGCTGAATTCTTTGATAACTCGATATCTTGGTTGAAAACTTTGACTCGACCATTTCCGCCTATCTGAGCGGAAATCTTGTTGGTAACTCCCACGAATGAGGCGACAAAGGCACTCTTTGGCTTGTTATAGAGGTTAGAAGGTGAATCAATTTGCTCTAACTGTCCAGCGTTCATGACGCCAACTCGATCGGAGACCGACATCGCTTCCTCTTGATCGTGTGTTACAAAAAGCGTTGTGGTTTGGGTCTCTAGTTGAATACGACGAATTTCTTCACGGATCTGCACACGAACTTGGGCATCAAGTGCTGAAAGAGGTTCGTCGAGTAAAAGTACTTTAGGCGCAATAGCAAGAGCTCGGGCAAGGGCTACTCGCTGCTGTTGACCACCGGAAAGTTGATTTGGATAGGCATCGGGACGGTGACTTAAATGCACCATCTCTAAAAGTTCCATGCTTTTCTTACGCCGAATTTCCGGTGCAATCTTGCGAACCCGTAGGCCGTATTCAACATTTTCAGCCACAGTCATATTTGGAAATAACGAATAAGCCTGAAACACCATTCCCATATTTCGCTTATCCGAAGTTGAGCCGGTGATGTTTTCGCCATCAACATGAATCTGGCCGCCATGCTCTGGATCTAATCCACCTAATATCCGAAGTACCGTGGTCTTTCCGCAACCTGATGGACCAAGAAGCGAAACCATCTCGCCAGTTCTCATCTCTAACGAGAAGTCCACGAGCGCTGCAACATCTCCGTAGTGTTTGCTCAAATTTTGCAAACTGACTTTGCTCTCGACGTTATTTGCGCTCATACGAGTACCTCTTCTTCTTTTGATATTTCGGGCGCACTCTTCTTGAGTTTGATGCCCTTCCAATTTTGCGCCGTTTGTACGCCGATCAATAGAACCCAAGCGCCAATTAAAGAGAACATAGACAATGCGATGGAGCCCAATACGTTGCCTTGAGAGGCTCGCGTGATCCAGACTGGGAAAGTTTCCCAGTGGAGCAACGAGGTCAAAGTGAATTCGCCGAAAGATAAGGTGATTGCCAAAAAGAGCGCAGAGTTAATTGAGCCTCTGATGGCTGGAATAATTACGGATAAGACGGTGCGCGTGAAACTAGCTCCAAGACTTCTGGATGCCTCCACCAAGGTTTTTAATGGGATCGAAGATAGACCAACGTTGAGTGATTGGAAGGTGTAGGGGATCGCAATAACCACATAAAAGAAGGCCAATTCATACTGACTATTCTGAATAAATGTCGGCATCGCCTTTTGGGCACCAATTGCCAATGAGACTACTGGTACTACGAGTGGCAAAATGGCAAGAAATTCAAAGACTCTTTTATAGCGTGCACCTTCAAGGTGCAAGAAGGTGACGGCCGGAACGACTGTTATCAAGGTTAATAGTGCAGCCACAATCGCCAATTTGAGCGAGATTCCTAAATTCGTGAAGAAGTCGTCCTGCTGAAAGATCCATTGATAGTTCGAGAGGTTGTGGCCCTTGTTGCCGTAGCTTCGCAAACTGAATTCGATCGCAGAGGCAACGGGAAGTATGAAGAACATGAGGCCCAGCGCCAGAACGGCATAACGAAGGTAATTCAAAGCTCTGGTTTTCATCGTCTCGCCCACTTCAAAGAGAAGCCATAGAAACCCATAACAACGGCAGAAACGACGACCATGCCTACTGCAAGAGCGTCTCCGAGGTTTGCCTGATTAGTGGTGATATTTCCATCGATGAGCGAACCGATGACAAGGGGAACTAAACCAACGCTTCCGCCCGTTAGCGCACGCGCAGTTGCAAAGGCCGAAAAGGCACTTGCGAAAAGCAGCAGCGTAGATGCCAAGAATGCTGGGAAGAGAACGGGGATTAGAACCCAACGGATGAACTGAAAGTTACCGGCGCCAAGAGAGTTACTCGCTTCGTGCCATTCGTTACGTAGACCTTGTAGGGCCGGAGTAAATACCAGCAGCATTAGTGGAATCTGGAAGAAGCTATATACCAAGATCAATCCTGTAAGACTATAAAGGGTAAAACCGTGAGCATAAATATCAAAGCCAAGCTTTTTCAGCATCGTGACGATTCCACCTTGAGCGCCGAAGGCTGCAATAAACATGAAGGCCAGCGGAACGCCACCAGAGTTAGCAAGCACACCCGACAACATCGCAATACCAGATCGCAATCCGGAACTCGCTCGATATACATAGAAGGCGACGATGGCTCCAATTATTCCGGCTGACAAAGCGGAGAAAAAAGAGAGTTGAAGCGAGACGGAAAAGGCGTGCATATACGGCTTGGTGAACATCAAGCGATAAGCGCTGAGACCATAGTGCCCTTTACCTTCAGACAAGGAATTTCGAAAGATCTGAAAAATTGGCCAGCAGAAAAAGAAAAGGAATATTGCGGAAAAAGGAGCTAAAGGTAGCCCCTTCATAATGAGAGCAAAGCCACCGCCCTTTCGAGCGGTGGCTTGCACTTGTTGACTCATATTAGAGATTTGGCCAAGCTGATACGAGGATCTTATGTGCAGCATTCTGCGCATCCACGTTTGGTGTCACGGCTGCAAGGTTGCCAGCATATGACGTGATCGAAGCTGGTGGTGCCACGTTTAGCTTCTTTGCAACCATTACAGGGAACATGATTGGAGTTGCGCCACCGGTGATAAAGATGTTCTGTCCGCCAAGAATCTTTGCGAACAATTTAGAACCTGAGAGCTTGATGTCAGCAGCTGTTAGTTGGCTGGTGATCTTGCCCTTGTTCTGTGAGTACATGAACTCTTCCCACAAGCGAGCACATGCTGGGTGAGGAGCGTTCTTGTTGATTGCCTGGTTGTAAGGAGTTCCTTGTAGAACTGCATCGGAAGGAATGACGAACTTAACATCCTTGCCGAGTTGCTTTGCAGCAGCAACAGTTCCTGGACCATTGAAGTTCCAGTTAAGTACAACCTTGAAAGCACCAGCAGCAAAGTTGGTGGTGTTTCCGTTGGCGGCAACAAAGTTTCCGTTTGCCTTCATCTTCGCGTAGAAGTCAATTCCTGGCTGGATGTTGTTTACAGATCCACCGTTAGCAACTGCAGCTGTGAAAACGCTCATCAGTGCTTGCTGTGATTGGGTTGGATCGCCAGAGATTGCGACAAGGCCCTTGAATTCTGGCTTCAAAAGATCCTTGATGGACTTTGGAGCTACCGGGATTGAGGTGTCGTACATGATTGCGATCTGACCGGCATAATCACCGTAGTAAGTGGCGTTCAAATTATCCTTGTACTTGGTTGGAATGTCATTCCAGTTAATAACACGATATTCAGCGAACAAGTCGTTTCCGACTGCATCGTCAAGAACTGAAGCGCCGACGTCGACAACATCTGGTTGCTTTGATTTTGGAGCGGTCTTGATGGTCTGAATTTCATAGGCTGAAGATCCATCGGGATTGTCA
>SESB01000971.1_pt1 | contig 19939 bp, 41 predicted proteins | sample 3171441 | NCBI WGS metagenome assembly SESB01 (sample SAMN06051867, study PRJNA518727) | freshwater metagenome | biome: subpolar coniferous forest; feature: holomictic lake; material: water; isolation source: holomictic Lake 227, 6 m depth | place: Canada: near Kenora, Ontario | collected... | reverse complement strand
AGGACTTGAACCTCACCTTTTGGTTTTCACACCAAACGCTCTACCAATTAAGCTATTTCCCCATATGGCGGGGAAAGATGTAACTCTTAATCTGTACTGCTAAATGATATTTGTTTTAAATTTTATTCAGAAGAAAAGCAATATGAGTATGTTATCACAGGATTCTTGTTTGAAGAATTTTGAAGTAACTCATATTTGCACTGTCTGAAATTTTGTTTTATTCATCTTTCCATTTAAATGTAAAACCTTTTGTGGATTTTTGTCTTCCTTTTAAGCAATCAGCAATTCTAGACATAAATTCTATATTTAACATATCTGATGCTTTTTTAATACTATTAAATTCACCAATTAATTCATTAGTTTGCTTATTGTATGCTAAAAAATATCTTCCTTTGTAACTATTGTTATTAAATTCTTTCATCTTATTTAATTTATAATCAAGCAATGTTTGTGTAAATTCATGTTCATAAATAACAACATATACATTTGTAAAGTCTCTTTTATGACTTAAACATTCATAAATTGCACTATTTGCTTTTAATTCCAATACCTCTGCTATTCTTGAAGGATTATTGCTTTTTATAACTTGCTCACCATCTTTATTAAATACTATAAAAGGTTTTTGACCTCTATTTGTTGCTAACATATCTCTTTCTTCATCAGTAAGTTTACGATGTTCTTTTATAGCATATTCATTTCCACCAATTTTTATATTATAACCTTTATCTTTATCACAACTTTGATAATGATTAATCCAATTAATTTCTTTTTGGCTTAATTCATCTAGAGTTAATGCTGTATCAAGAACTTCCCAAACCATATCTTCTTTTTTATACTTTTTTAGAGCATTATAAAAATATGTATTTTTATTTTTTAATTTATTAACATCCCTATAATGTTCAGTTTTTCTTCTTGATAATGTTCTTTTTGTTTTACCTATATAAACTTTACTATTAACCATATTAGTAACTTTATAAATTACCATAATTTTCACCCCCAATAACATTATATCATAAGAAGTGAATTTTGTCAAGTTTCTACACTACTGTTTTTTATTCCGAGAAAAGCTTCGAGGGTGATTTTTCAGCCAATAGAAGTAACCCTACAAAAACACTGCGGAACATTAAACTTACTGTATAAGGAGGAAATCGGTATGGTTTAAGTCCCAGAGGAGGACTCGATGGATTTGAACCATCTTTAAATTTTTCATATAAAAATTATTTAACCGAAGTAACCATAAGCCTGTACTGCCTTATACATTTAAACTTTACAAACATTTAGAGAAAAGCAATTTCAGTATTTTACGTATTCTACCGTTGAACTAATCTGGCTCATAATGCCAGTTGATGGAATTGAACCACCTTCTCGTCCTGATAATGGAAGTAACTGATATCTGCACTGCTAAATGTTTTTCAAACTAGAGAGGCAGACTCGAACCACCATTGCCCCCGTCAGGGATTTTACCAATTAAACTATCTCTAGAAACAGGGAAGAGGAATTGAACCTCTATATATCGGCTTTCTGCCAACTGTTCTACCATTAAACTATCCCTGTATAATATTGTTATAATAATCCTAAACTTTTATTTGTAACAGAGTCTTTTCCAATAAGTTTTATAGATGCTTCATCATAGGCAATTGCTCCTTCTCTTGCTGTTTCAAATCTACCTATGTAAACATTTTTCTTATTTACTCTTATTTGAACTTCCCAAGGTTTTTTAACTTTATCTTTACAAAAATATACTCCTTTAAATCCAGATACTGATAATACAACTTTTTTTTGAGAATGTCTTTGAGATTTTATATTACAAATATTATGACTAAAAGCAATGTTATTTAAATTAAAATATAAATCTTGTGGATTTTCACTATGTAACCATTCCTTTTTATGTTCTATCGTAAAATCTTTAATATCTGTAATTTTTTGATTACATTTAAAACAAATATCTAAATTACATTTTTTAGCCATATCAAACATTAAACTTTTAACTAATATATTTCTAGCTTTTCCTAAAGACATATTCAATTGTGTTTCTTTTTCTAAATTTTTACTAAAAACATTCATATTAAACCTTTCATATATTTAATCTTACTTATGGGGAAGGATGGACTCGAACCATCAATACTTATCATAATATTTTCAATAGTTTGTACGAACTATATACTCAAATCATGACTCAAAGTTTTCAGCAAGTGTTGAGTACACCATATGAATATTACTTTATTTGTTTATTCATATAGTTCTTAAGATAACACTTTCCTTTGCCATTTGGATACAACCCCTTATTTTGTTGGAAGAAAAACGTAAAGGCTTCTTTTTATAACTATTGCTCTGCCAACTGAGCTACTTCCTGATAATCAGGAAGGTTGGACTTGAACCAACGACCCACAGTTCCCCTTGAAGTATGCCTTAACTGTACTATCCAACGACTCCGTAACTAGGATTTGAACCTAGATTGATATGCCATACGCATACGTTCTACCACTGTCTTGGTGGCATTTAAACTATTACGGAAAATTTGTTGCTTTGAGAAAATCAATTAGAGGTATGATTGAGACTCGAACTCACATCTTTAGCTTCGGAGGCTAACGCATTACCATTATGCTAAGAAATCAATATAGGCGATTTTAGAAGTATCTCTAATCTGTACTGCAAAGCAAATATTTTATGGAAGAAAAGCAATTTGAGAGGTATCGTGCTCTGCCATTGAGCTACAAAACAAACCATTGTCTGTCTTGACAGGATTCGAACCTGCATACTCGTCATTAAAAGTGAAGTATCTCAAATTTGCACTGTCCAAAGTTTATTATTTTTGTTAAGAAAAGAAGAAAAACGCTGAGAGTTGTTTTTGCTACCATTACACCATACATTTATTATTACATAAATGCACTGAGATTCGAACTCAGACCTAAATTTATCATAATTTGAAGTAACTCTGCAAACTACACTGTCTTATCTTAACCACTTTCTTAGTATATCATACTAAGTTTTGATTGTCAAGTTTTTATTACTGTAATTAATCTAGCATTGATTAGTTATAATATAGAATGGACTTACCAAATGAGTATAGTAATTATTAGCTCTGATAATTCGTCCTTTGACTAGTATGGGTATTTATCCCTATTGCTAATTTATATCTCTTTGTGATTTACCATTCCATATTATAACTAACCATATTAAGTTTTCAATGTTCGTGTTGTTTACCACTTCTTTATCTTACCATACTATCTTTACCTTGTCAAGTTTTTCTTATACATTCTTTTTTACTATTTTTTAATGTAGTCAGGTTAACAACACTTTCAAGGAAGGATTTATTTACGTTTCCCTGACCACATTTTTAGTATAGCATACTACTTTCCATCTGTCAACTTTTTCTTACTGCTTTTTTACTTTGAATCTAATATTGTAACCTTTAACTTTTGTCTTCCGAAATCTAGGGCAATTCTCCTATTATTCATGAAGATATCAATTCTGTTGCCTGTGATATCACCACCTCTGTCTTGAACAGTAAATATGTACTTGAAACCCTCAATCTTAACCCTAGTTCCAAACTTATACTTTCTATCCATTGCTATAGTAGTACCCTCACACACCCTCTTACCGCTTGCAGTTATACCATAGTATTTATTAGATGGTAACTTACCACATTCGCTAAATGCCAGTGTGTAGGCAGTGACAGTGGCTGTAAAACTTTGTTGAGCTTTGGCAAATATAGAATTACTAAACAACATACAAGTTAATAATCCCATACTTATTATTCTCTTTAGCATTTTTACCTCCTTAAATTTTAGTTACCTTTTCATTGTACACTATAATAATGATATTGTCAAGGTAACTAAAATAGCAGGTGAAATATTAGTTTCATTTACACTTTATTTTTAAGTAAACTTTCTACAAATGCCTTAGTTTCTTCATTCGTCCACGTATTATTTATTTCTGTGTAATCTTCCACTATTTTACTAATAATTTCAAACAATTGTTCTTTACTTAGCTTTAAAAATTTTGGCTTTGCTTTTTCTAAAATTAAATAATTTTCCATATCTACACCAACCTTCCTACCAAAGATTATTTTTGTTTACTTTTCTGAAAAATATCTGTAAAATTATAGAAACAAAATACTGTTACTAAAATACAAATAATTACTTCTATAAAATTATATCCATGTTTCATATTATTCCCTCTATCATCTCAAAATTATCTTTTAAATGTTCATTTGTTATTTCAATCCATCCATCATTGTCACTTTCTAGTCTAACTTCGCCACCAATCAACCTATAATTAGGATTATCCTCAGATATATACCAAACTGAATCTTTTTCAATCAGTTTAAAATCATTTTCTGTGAAAAATCCATTATCATCACACATTTCAATTTCAAAAGGAATTGTGCATTTATAAACATTCATTGCCTTTACCTCCATTCATAATTAATTAGCTTTAAAGTTGTAAATAGGTTTGATTATATCCAATATATCAACTGAATCCTGAACATTATCAATTATTTCTTGCATAGGCTTGTAGGCAAATGCTGATTCATCCAAAGTTGATGCATTAACAGAAGTTGTATAAATACCTTTCATAGAGTCCTCAAAGTCTGCTAATTTTACTTGTTCCTTGGCTTGTGTCCTGCTCATAAGTCTTCCTGCTCCATGTGGAGCTGAGAAATTCCAATCAGGATTACCCTTACCTCTACATAATAAAGAACCATCACGCATATTTATTGGTATTAATACTAACTCTCCTTGTTGTGCTGAGATTGCACCTTTTCTTAAAATCATAGAAGATAAATCAATGTAATTATGAATTGTTTGAAATGAGTTTTTAGGTTCAACGCATCTTCCAAGACATTCAGTTAATATTCTATTAGTCATTATTTCCCTGTTATAGTTTGCATATAACTGAACAATATTCATATCATGTAAATAATCCTGCATTAATTGACCTTCTAAGTAACATAGGCTTTTTTCAATAGGAGATTCTTTCATGTAAGCTTTCTTTAATTCAGATAAAGCTTTCTTTATTTCAGATTTTTTATCTAAATCTTTTAATGTTTTAATCAATGTTAAGCGTGTTATTTCATATGTGTTATCTAAACCACTATGATATTCAAAAGCTTTGTCTTGGTAATATGTTGCTACCTGATGCCCTAAATTCCTGCTCCCACTATGGATAACCAGATACTTACCTCCTGAACTATCAACGTTAAGCTCTATAAAATGATTGCCAGAGCCAAGAGAACCTATTGCAAGGTTAAAGTCTTTAGCATTTTTCTTTAAATCTCTCATACATCTTAATGTGTCTAATTCATCTGTAAAATCCATTTGAGCTTTAACATTGTTATTGAAGCCACAAGGTATTTGTTCATGGATGAATGTATCAAGTTTTTGTAAATCTATGATATCATTGCCTAGTGAGGTAGTATGCATTCCACAGCCAATATCAACACCAACTAAGTTAGGAACTAATTTATCAGTTATTGTCATAGTAGTTCCTATAACACAACCTGCTCCTGCGTGGGTATCAGGCATAATCCTTATTTTTGAATCACTGAAAAAATCTTGATTACACATAGTTGTAATTTGTTCTAGAGCTGTTTCCTCAATATTATTTGTAAAAACCTTTGCAGTGTTAAAATTTCCTTTTATTTCTATCATATAATTCACTCCTTCAAATTTAGTATCTTTGCTACTTCTATATAATATCATAAGAAGAATGATATTGTCAATGTTTTTTTGAAATAAAAAAAGAACAGATATAATATCTGTTCAGTGGATAATTATTATTAATTGAGTTTACTTAGCAATTTGTGGCATTTGCACCATTAGTCCTGCATTAGAACCTGATACTGTAGGCACTGCTCCATTCCATTTCTTAATCCATTCTAAATCAATAATTTGTTGTGATGCAGAAGATTGAATTTTCTGATTAGAATAGGCAATTGCATCTGCTTCAATTCTTTTCTTTGTTGCTTCACCATCTGCTTCAATCTTTTTCTTTTCAGCTTCAATTATTGCTCTGGACTTTTCAACTTCAATTTGTTGTAGTCCTTGAATAGCATTTACTTTAGCTTGAATAGCTTGTTTAGTTTGTTCATCAGGTCTTACATCAATGATACTTAAATTTTCAATAATGATTCCATCTGGTGTTAAAACTTCACATAAAGCTTGATATGATTTTAAAGCAACTTCTCCTCTTTTACTACCATAAATATCAAATAGTCCATATTGTGTACTTACATTATTTGTTTTATCTTTTACAAAACCTCTAATATATGTATCTGCAATAATTTTAGCATCTTGACCTCTGAATTTATTAAATATGTGCTTTAGCTTAGTTGGTTCAAAATGATATCTATAAGATACATCAACACTTACAGGCTTTCCATCAGAACTACCTACATTAAAACTGTCATCTTCTTTTGACCCTTCTTTTGTATCCTTGGACAAATAAACTGTTTCAGTACTTACAGGATATTCTGTAACATGTTGCCAAGGTGATACAATGTGCCAACCTTGACCAAGAGTGAGTTCTTCAACACCACCATTAGCGTTATACACAACACCTACATATCCTGCGTTAATTGTGGTTAAACACATGCAAGATAAAATGAATGCACCTACCAAAGCAATTGCTACTAAAATTCCACCTGTTTTAAACATAATCATTCTCCTTTTTTCACTGATATTTTATTTTACTTTCATGGTCTTGGTCTTTTTGGTCTAGTTCATTCCATTTCTTTTTAAACAGTTCAACATCATGTTCAACAACTTTACCAATAGGTTTAAAGATTGCTGACAAAATCCACCAGATAAAAAATAATACTAAGAGAATCAAAATAAACAGTACAACAAAAGTTAATGGCATATTTCTCTCTCCTTTCTTTAATGAATCTACTAACTCTTCCAACAATTACTATTATATCATAGGTAAGGATATTGTCAAGACTTTTTCAAATTAAATTTTTCCTTAAAAACAGACTACGGAAACAAACTAATCATATCAATAGTTTTGAGACTTTGAAACCCGAAAAAATGGAAACTCGACCTGTTTTCCGTGGTCTGTTTTTGAGGATTTTTTTCAAAATTACCGTAGTCTGTTTTGGAAAATTTTTATGGTAAAAACAGACCATACATATATATAATTCAAAATCTAAATACTATATAATTCAACACAATAACCGAACAGAGAGAAAACTCAACAATCTTAGGTGTACCACCTCTATAACCTTATCTTACTTTAAATTCAGATAAATAATTATTTCTAAAATATCCGTATTCTTCCATGCTTCTTTCTTTATATATTTTTGAATATTTTTCCATATAGCTTAAAAAGTATTCATATACATAAAATACATTTTTTGTTCTTAAAATATGTTGTTCTGAACTTTTAGCTATATTCTCAAAACCTTTAACAGCAATATATTTCCATTGTTTTTTTTGTTCATCATCTAATTTTTCTTTTTCCATATAAATATAATGATAAAAATACTCTGGTCTTTCTAGTATAGGTATATAATATCTGTTATTACCACCTGCTACAACTCTTTTACCATCTTTATTTTCTGTAAATGTTTTAGGTAAAGTATTTACCTTAATATATTTTTTAGATTCTAGATTATTAATAGATTTAAAAACTGTATCCTTACACAATCCTAATATATCAACAAGTCTATCCATTGTAGGATAACTGTAATGTTCCCTAAAATAACAATAATTTATTTCTCCTGTATCTTTGTTAACCTTTTCAATTACTTGAAAATAATTATACCATGTACACATAACACAAAATATAGACCATTCAGCAGGAGTTATTTTAGGAAGTATCCTTTTTATAAATTCTGTTGGTATGGGTCTGTATCCCTCCTGTTTCTCATATGGAGAGTTATTATTGTTATAACCTATAGCAATATGCAAATGGTCATTATTTTTGACACTTTTTAGGTCATATACTATCTCAGGTGTGTAGATAATTGATTTTTCATATAGATGTTTTAAAGCTTCTCTAACTCTAGGAAGGCTTATATTTGTTAGTTCAGATATACTTGATATTGATGTGTAGATGTATTCACATTTTAAACCATTAGACATAAGAAAAAATAATATATACCATCCATCTACTGTATAAATATCTTTTATGTATTGATTGTTAATACTTTCATATTTTAATTTAATAAAACTTTTGTAGCTAATCCCTCTCATATCAATGTGTTTGTCTAGATATAAGTGACTGTATGTATCATTGTTATAAAACTCCATTACTTGTTCTAAATTTGCCATAATTAAACTCCTTTAATAAAATAGATGTTACTTATTGTTCTTGTTCTTTGTTTAGTTCCTTGCTTAGTTCTTTCCATTCTTGATAATGTTTCTGTGTGTCCTCTCTAACAAATTTAAAATAAAATGTATTTGTTGATGGATTTATAGCTAATTTTTTAGGTCTTACCCCTTTTCCTATATAGAAATAAGCTTGTTCTAGATTGTAAATAAATACATAAAACTTATCCATAAAATAACCTCCTTTTAATAATCACCCTTCTATTATACCATACCCATTTAAATTTGTCAAGTCTTTTTACTGCAAAAAAAAATACCCTATATCTCACAAGATAATAGGGAAATAAAATACAATTAAGAAGTTGACTACATCATATCATATCTTACATTTTTTGTCAAGTTTATCTACTCTATATATTTTACCTAGCCATGCAAGCAAATACTGTTATTTCCATAAAATCTGAATTAGTACATAATGTAGCTGAGTCAGCACCTAATCTTTTTGTTGCAATATATTTACCATCAAGTAAATGCTTTGCCATCTTTTCATCAAAAATCCTTTTTAATTCTATTGTTGCACTTGATTCTTCATTGAATGTGCGTGGTCTGATAATTTTTCCATTACTTACACCTGTAACTACATATATCATTATAAAATCCTCCTCAATTATCAAAATTTCCAATACAAACCTCACAAAATTCAAGTTTTCCATCTTCATCTAATCCATATATTTCATCATTGTAATCATAACAAGTTGGACATAATATTGCTCCACAACTACATTCTTTTCCATCTTCTTTTAAATAAGGTAAAGCACAATCTTGACATTTAGATATTTCCTTCTCAATTTCTTCAACATATACATCATAACCTTTATCAGGAGCAATATTTTTACAAAAATCAGTAAAATATTTTGTTATATCAGATGTTTTACTACTAAACACCTTTATTAATTCTCCTTTCATAATAAAACCTATTGCTTCTATTTTTACCACATATTTATAAGTCTTTGGTGTGTTCTGCATATAAAATCCTCCTCATGCTTATTCTTGACTTTGCTGTATAGCTTTCTTCTGAGCCTGTCTACGTTTTGTGGTGTCTAATTGGTTATCTACCTTAATCCTTGTAACAGGGTTCATTTTCCAAACCTTCCTAACCTCTTTGGCTAGTTCAGCCAGAGTTTTAACACTTTTCTTAAGTTTTCTCTTGCCATTTTTCTTTCTTGACATTAAGTATCACACTCCTTATTACCCATCATATACCAATCATTTTCCATTGGAAACGCAATATCCCATCCTTGCTTAGATAAAATATTAAATACTATGCTTTTCTGGTACATATAATATGTTTTAGGTATATTACCTGATAAAATTATCTTTCCTTTTTCATCCAGTAAAACATATTCATCTTCTCTTAAAGTAAGAGTTGCATATTGTTTCATAATAAGTCAGTCCTCCTCTCTATACTTTCTTTAATGTATATGTATCTTCAACCATTTCCATTCCTGCATATTGGAATTTAACACCACAACATTTTGTTACACAATAATTTACTTTTTTCATGTAAGAGTTTTTTTGTCTTTCTGTGCCACGTATCATAGTTGCACCACACCCAGAACATACAACCTTATGTAAAGCTCCTGCATGAGGAATTATCCTTGTTGTGCTACCTCCTACCCTTTTTAATTCAGATTCAAAATAAGGATGTTTGTCTTTATTAGGCTGATTGAGTGTAAATAATGCCCAATGACAAACTTCATGAGCTATAACACTTTCAATTGTATCTTCTTTATAATTTACCAGTAAATCATATGAGAAAGTAAGTTTTACTGCTTTACTTGGTGATGTTTTTGATGATGGTATATGAGTAAATTGACCCATTGTAGAACTCATTCTTTTACTTATTTCTACAGGAATATCAAAATTCAATCCCCAAAACTGTTCTGCTATCTGTTTACATCTTTGTCTGATTTGAAATACTGTCATTGCCATGTTCAATACCTCCATTAATGTATTGTTTCTTAACTACTCTCTTATTATACAGGATAATGAAGGTATTGTCAATATTATTTGCTAAGTTTTTAATTTGTTTTTTGATATTCCTTACTAAACAAGTTATAGTAATGCATTACAGTTTTATAACTAAGGTTAAATTGCTTCTGGACTAATCCCACACCACCTGCTCTGTATCTGTTAAGTAAATCCTGTTTATTTTCCATAGTCCAGAATTTGTTTGTTTTGTTAGACCTTGTTGTTATTTTTGTATCTTTAAACATATCATTAATATTTACATTGAGAACACTACATATCTTGACTAGGTTTTCAAAGGTTAAGATTGATGAATGAGACACATTTAAACAACTTTGTAAAGAGTTTAATTTCATTCCAACTAATTCAGCTATGTCCTGCCTAGTTCCATATTCATTTACTAAATTTCTACAAGCATTCTTTAAGTTAGTTTTCATCACTTTCATATCTGTTTCTTTGTATTTGTTTATGACCTCTAATAAATCACTGTTGCCATTACCTCTATTACTCCCATTGCCTCTATTACTTTGCATATTACTTTACCTATCCTTTCTTCTTCCCTTTATTTATAGTATAACTCATAACTTACAATTTCATACCATACAATACCAAATTTATCATATGCTATTTTCTTTGCTTCATCCTTGGTGTCTGCTTGAATCTCTTTATATGTACCATCTTTCAAAAACAAAACCCAATATTTCAAGTGTTTCACCTCCATATTAAAGTTTTTATTATCTTAATTATGTACACATTTCTTACAATTATTATCTGACAAACACTTCATCGCTTTACCTTCTTTATTTTTTCTACCTTTGTTGCAGTCTGGAAGTTGACATTTCTTTGCTACTAAACATGCATCAACCTTTCCACATTCTACACAATATGCGATTTTCTTTGCCATAATCATAACCTCCTGTGAATTAGTTTTCTTATCTGAGTACATTGTATCATAACATATATGATGTTGTCAATATTATTTTGTCCAAAAATAAAAATAATATTTATAAATATATGAATAAATCAACAATAATTACATATAATAAATATATTAAAACACATTAATTAAGGATGATTTAATATGGTAAGTTTAGAATTTTCCGAAATGGCAGGTATAGATATGTTTATAGCTTTATTAGCTCTATTATCACAAATAATGCTGTTAGTCCTTATATATTTTGTAGGTAAGGAATATTAAAGAAAAAAGATGCCGAAGCATCTTATATATTAATTACCAGATAATTCCTTTATTTTAAACTCATTAATTGATTTCATACTATCTCTATATCTCAACTCTGAGTTAAAAGCCTCAATATAGGGTTTAATTAAGCTGTAGGACAAAGCATTATATACTTTAACATTATTATCCTTTAAAGCTATATGTTCTGTCTCAGGGCTTCTCAGCTCTATCCAATCAAGGCAGTTTCTTATGTGTTGTTCACTCATTTCTGATATCTTTATAAACTCACCATTAGCCATCTGCCATTCTGTATAATCTAATGCTCCAAACATAATATTCCTCCTACCAATCCATTGTGATTGAACCTAAATTTGCTTCCATGATAGCTGTTAAAAGCTCTATTCCTGCTTCTGTAAATGTTAATGTTGATGTGTCATTATCATCATCATAAACAGATATACAATAATCTTCATCTTCATAAATCCAATCTAAAAGGGTATCAAGGTCTTTTGTTTTATACCTATCAACATTACTTTCTACAAGATAATTTCTGACAAGTTCACCTGCTGAACTAATCCAAGGAAGGTCTTCTTTTACACCATACAATACCCAATTGCTAAATTTTTCTTCAAAATCAGTATTAGATGATGTAATTTTTTCTATCAGTTTGCTTTGAAGCTCTTCAACTTTTTCAAACATTTCTTTACATTCTTCTATTGTTAATTTATCTACATCTATATTAAACATCTTTGTTCCTCCTTCAACTATTATACATCTTCTTGTTTCAACATATGAATCATCTTCATAAAAATTATATGCTTGTTCATTTATAAGATATGGATGTGGTATATATCCTTTTATGGTATTAATAGTATTGCCAGATAAAAAAGGTTTACCTGACTCTTTAATGACTTGTTGGTTAATTTTACCTATTACTGGTCTAGTGCTAGGTGCAAATTTACTACCATCAACACATGTACTACAAACAAAAAATTTAGAAAACTCACTATGTCCCCATTCACATTTTTTTTCAACAACATCACATATTGTATCAAATGATAACATTACCTTTACTGGTGTCTTAGGTGTAAATAAACTACCCTCATTGCAATGGTGACACACTGAATTTTGAGACAATATACTTTGGTAATATTCACATTCTTTACCCATCATATCACACATTATGTCACTTCCTTTGCTATTTTTTTAGCTTCGGAGAGGTAGTCTTCATCTGTCCACCGCTCACCATTGGCTTTTCTCCTGCATACTGCTTGACCTTTTAGCTTTACAAACTCATAAGCTACATTGACATTGCCTTGGCATAACTCAATAGCTTTATTACATATCATCATACCAGAGCCTGACCTTTCCCTAAGTTCCTGTATTTTATTTTGCACATTAACCTCCTTTTGATTTAAAACATTTCATTGCCTGAATAATTAGCTTCATCTTGATTAGGTCTTTTAGGAGCATTAGGATAGTCATAGCTCCTATATCTCATTTCTGCCATTCTTTTATGTTGACCTATGAATGCATAAGCTTCATCATAATTTATACCAATAAACCTTATTTTGGTCATATCTTCAATGAATTTGATGATTTTTATTTGTGCTTGTGTTATTTCTACAAATGGTTTTTTGTCTGCTTCAATCTTTCCAGTATCAAATTCAACACCAATTATTGTTGTATCCTTTGTATATCCATGAGCAGGAGCATAGAACATGCTCCACTCTGCTTTCAGAGAACCCTTTGTTAATTCACCAAGAACCAATTTGTTATCTTGAGGCTGTTGTGATAGCCATTCTATCATTTCTTTTACAGTTATTTCCTTTGATACTGGTAAGTTTATTGTTATCATGACTTCTCCTCTTTGAAACATAATAATTTTTCAAAAATCACAACATATCTACTAGCTAATTCATAATATACAGCTTTTACAATATCTTCATGATGTGTACTAACTGTTCCAACACCATTAAGACATTCCCTATATTTGATAGCTAAATCATTCACACATTCAGCAACATTGCCTTGAGCTTTATTATATTCAATAGACTTGAACACACTAACTAAATCTGCATCAGACATTGGTTTAATTAAATTCTGTAACAAGGTCATAATCCACTCTCCTAAATCTCTGTATTTTCTTTTACTTTATTTGCTTTTGACCATAATTCCATTTTATACTTTGTAATTATGTCTCTCATTCTAGTAAAACTTAACATATCAAAACCACTAATAGCATCAATATCGTTAAGTTTTATTTCAAATGTACCTTGCCATTTCTCAATTTCTTCAATTGCTTCAATGATTGTTTCTGCTTGTGATATTGTCATATTTCCTCCTTTTGATTTAAAGTTTTCAAATATTCTTTAGCTTTTTGTTTTAAATCTCTTAATAATTGTCCTTCATTGCTTGTTATCATGCTTGTTCTCAGCATTTTTTCTTGGTTCTTTTTCATATTCATTTTATGCAATTTATTTCTACGATTTATATTTACTGACACAAATATCTATCCTTTCTTTTTAAATTCTATTACTTGGCATGTGCTTCTTTCTCTAGGGAACAATACACATTTAGGTTTTAAACAAGTTGCCCAAGATTGATGTGGACATTTACTTCTAATACATTTTCTCAAAAAATCTCTGTCAATTGTCCATCTTTCAGGCTGTCCTTCTCCTGTTTTATACTTGTTATGACTCATATTATCTACTCCCCTTTTCAATAATATTTTATTGGAATTTTAACTTCTGTATTTCTTTATTTAATAAACCAATCTGTTTTTGTAAATCATTAACATAATCTACTACAGTTTTTGCATCTTCCCTATTAATATCGTGCAATATCACATTTCCCTCTTGAAGCACTGCAACATTACCAGAATCTGGATATCCTAAACTCAAACTTAAATATTCTGCATATTCCCATTTCTTTGTTTTTGATATCATTTTATTTACCTCCTAAAATAATTCCTGCTCTCCTAAATCAGCATCTTTAATATTAATTATTTTTGTTGAAGCTACATATGTAACTTTCTTATTAAAGGCTTCTGCTATAAATCTTACTGGAACAAATACTCTATTGTCTATAATCATTGCAGGAGCTGATAAGTAAGCCATTTCATCATTTACATATGCTTTTCCTTGCTTCATCTGTATACGAACTACATTGCTACGGTCTGAATTGTACACCCATGCTACTTGTTCTTTACTGTCCCAATCAACTGTCAATCCTAACATTTCTCCTGTAGAGCGTAGTCCAAGAAATGTTCTGTCTTTGTAAGTTATAGGGAAACCATTTGTAAACTTAACTGCTTTGTTATTGTAAACCACTTTAATTTCACAACCCTCACACGCTTTAACTGGCTGTGTAATGTAAACAAGAAGCATAAGTAATGAAATCCACAATAATACCAAACCTACTACAAATTTCTTAGACATAATCATTCTCCTTTTTAATTTAAAGTTATTAGTTACATTTCCTTACCACTCTTCAAGTATACAGGAATTATATGATATTGTCAATACTTTTAAGAAATTCTTTTTCAATAATTGGTGTATAATAATCAATCCAATCTTGACTTTCCAATTTCTCTTTAACTACTATGTCAAAGTACTCTTTTCGCATAGATGTGATTGTTACATTATCTCCCTTTTTTTTAAGACTCTTTGCTACTTTCTTAATTATTTCGCCTTTATTCATAGGATACAGTTTTCTTAATCTTTGTTCCTCTGCTTTTATTTCTGCTTCTTTCTGTTCTTGTTCTTGTTGTTCAACCTCTAATCTTTTTCTTTCTATTTCTTCTGCTTCTGCCTGTTCATCAATAACTTTTTCTAGGTCAATTTCTACAGCATTCCATTTTATTTCAATGTGTTCAGGAATTATTACTTCTGGAATCATAACTTCTTTAATTTCAAAAAAATCATAAGAGTAATAAGTATAACTGTAATCTGTAAAATAACTTCCACATCTGCTAACACACCTGCATACACCAAAATTAAATGATTGAATTTTTTTATACTGTTTATCATTGGAAAATTCAACCAATACACCTTTTTCATCTGAATGAGAATACTTTCCATCATCTTCCCATTTATCAGAGTCAGTAATTTCAAATCCGTAAAGTTTGCCAGAAGTTTTGTCTTCATAGCTAAAATCATCTAATGATTTAGTTCCTAACGCTTTTACTATCTTAGAAAATAAAACCATATCCATAATATTCACACTCCTTCTATTTTTACTACAAATTCATAACTAAGTTCATAATCTTTTGTTTCTGTATTGTATGTTTGTACTTCAAGCTTTAACTGCTCCTGAGTCATTCCAAAATCCAATAGAGCCATGTATCTTTCTAAAGCATGTTTTATATTACCATCCTGATATTCTTCTTCACAACCATCTTCTGATGTCTTAATGACAAATAGCTTATCATCTGAATTAACATAGTCACACATTCTCATTTCCCATTGATGGTCACTGACTTTGGTTAATTCAACTTCAATATCAAATCTTTTAAACAAAGTCTTGAATTCATTCACAATTTCAAAATCACCAACAATATATCCTCTTTGATAAAACTTATTGATAATGCTTAAAATCTCTATACTGCCAAATTCTTTAACCTGTGTTAGACCTTCCATTTCACTCTTCCAGTTCTTAAACAAATTATCTAACTTTACTTTGTTAACTTCATTGAACAAATCAATCTGTGTATAAGTCATAAAACAAAGCCTCCTGTAGTTTATTTTGGGAGGTTTGTCCTCCCAACAATTACTATTCTATCATGTATTTGTTATACTGTCAATACTATTTGAAAATAAAGTTTTTTATTTTACTTTTGTTACAATACCATCTACAACAGTGACTTCTGCATACCATTTGTGAGGTTTTGGATACCAAGGACCTTCTACAAATTCCTGTCCTTGAGTCTTTGGTGAACCCATGAGTGGTGCATATAAAGTAATTTGTTCACCATTAGCTACAGCTTCTTTAAAGGATTTCTTTGATACAAAGTTTTTTGATGCGTACATATTGTTACCTCCAAATTTTTATTTGTTTTTAAAACCATAACTAATACTACCATACTAGTATATGTATTGTCAATATAATTATTCAAAAATAAAATAAAAAAATCAGAACATATATTGTCCTGATTTTTTCTTATCCAATTATATTAATATTGTTATGATTTTTTATACTTATATTCACAATCGTGACATTCATCCCTACAAGCGTTTTGCTTCATAGCAACGTATTCATCTACAAAAGGAACTATGTCTTCCATAAGATTTTGAATTGCTTTCATTTGCGACTTCCTGACAGCAAATGTTACTTCAACCATACCATCTAAAGAAGTAAGGTATTTGTTAATGATTTCCTGTTCTGCTACATAATCCAAATCATTTTCTTCAAACACTTCTTTCAAGCTTTCTTCAAGTCTTTCACCATCTTGTGCCAAACCATCTAAATCCATGCATAACAACTCTTCTTCGCTGTATTCTTCAATACTTACAGTTCCTTTAACTTCTGAATGTTTACCATCTAATTCATGGAAATACATATTCATTCCAAAAATACTACTTTCTAATTTCTCAAAGGTTTCTGTAAGAATCCAAACATTTTCCTCATGTGTTGTATGGGAATAACTACCTTCTGCATATACGCTAACACAAATTAAATTCATTTTGTTGCCTCCTCTTGATTTTATATTATGTATTTTATTACAAATTCAATCCAACAAATCAACTTTCCTAAAATATATCTGATGGTTTTCAAGTTCCTGCATATCCCAAGTGGAGTTAAATTGTAGACAATGATATCTTAGCCACCACGCACAAATTTTAACTGTAGCAAGTCTTCTACTTTTGTCTGAGAATATACCAATACCACTTAAGGCTACAATTGCTTGTGCTTGTTCATCTGCTGTCATGATATGATATTCATTTGCTAAGGTATACACTCTCTTAAATTCATGTCTGTTCATGGAATATGCCTCCTTCTTATATTAATGCTTCGAGTTTATCTGCTATCTCACAACTTTCTTTGTGGTTTTTACATACTACAAACTCATTTCCGTCTACATTTGCAGTAAATGCACTGCCACAACCACCTAATACAGAAATTAACATTTTAAAAGATTCTTCATCAAAATTATATTGATTTTTTTCTCTTTCAAAATTTTTCCTAATAACTTTTCTGATTTTTGCAATTTCTTTTTCAGCAGATTTTAGATTTTGAAATTCACTTTCTGTTAATAAATATTGCATAATGCCTCCTACCTCTGATGTTTCAGCAGACCACATGCTATTTTTATGGTCTGCTGTATTACAAAATTTATAGTGAATTTAAGATTACCAGTACTTTACATCATTTTTCATTTTGGTCAAAACATCTGAAACTGCTGTTCTATGTCTGCAAATTGTTGCTGTCTTGATTACATTGCCTTGTTCATCCAATTTGTCATGACCTCTATGGCAGTGGTCAGGACAGGTGCAAGATTCTTTTGTTACAATATACTTAGAACCACTGCCACTATTTACCTGAGCGTAAGTTGGGAAAAATGTTACCTTCATAGTTTCTTCTGTTCCTCTGGTTTTGCTTTTAGCCTTAATTTTGCTAACTACTTTAACATTTGCAACATTACCTACAACCTTAGTTCCTGCTACGTTTGACTTTTTCATATCAACACTCTCCTTAGTTTTATTTGTTGTTGCTGTGTCCTTCGCTACCTCTTTATTATATACCTTGCTGTTTATATTGTCAATACCTTTTTCAACTTCTTTTTCAGCTAATTTTTCAAAAGGTATTTCAACTTCTTTTTCAGCTAATTTTTGTCTATATTTTGCTCTTTCTTCAAATTTATTTACAAGGCAATTCTTCGCTTCTTTACAATTATTCCATGTTCCAAGGTCTTCTCCAAAATGTGTTATTGCTACTACCTTTCTTTTACTTGGTGCAATTTCCATATTACCAACAGGAAGAACAACACTTCCATGCTTACTATCTTCACAAATTGCAGATACCATTGAAAGCAAACCAATTCTTTGAGTTATATACTTTTTAATTTCTAACATGATGTGACCTCCTCAAAATTTAATATGTATTTTCTACTCTTTTATCTTACCACACTAGTATTTGTACTGTCAATACAATTTATTCACTTTATGAAAATAATTTTTTTCTCTGGCTTAATTCCTGTACAACCCTTGCTGTTTTCAGGTTTACTACCTGATACTACCTGACAACATAGCTTGCATTCAAATATTTCAGGACTATAAACAGTCAAAGCACCTTTTCCTGCAACAGTTTTCCTACTTGATACTTTTACAAAGTCATGATTCCTAAAGGCAGATTTTAATTTACCCAACATAATAACTTCCTCCTCATATTTTTTTTGTAGTGTATGTGCTTGTAATAGGTCTACTTGCTTACCAAATGAATTCTAAGACACTTTGTACCCTTGGACATGTAATTTGACCTATGATAATTTAAAGTGCCTTAGAATCAATCCTGAGAGATACTATTTCTTAAGTTTTTGTTTTTCTCTCCATAGCTTTTTTTCTCTTCTTTCTTGAATGGAGTTTGATACATATATGAAAGCAATAAACAATATAGCCAACACAACAAAACCTAAACCAATAAACATATAAAACAATTTCATCTTTAGATATAATTCTAAAATAGCCATGTTAAATACCTCCTTCCATTCTTATTTAAACACTTCATATCAAGCATACCAACTACGATGCATTGGTCTACCATCCCATTTAGATAGACAGCCACAACTCATTGAAGCATAATTATCTTTATTTACTCTCTTAGTAAGAACTTCATCACCACAAAAAGAATCTTTTACAGCTACTGTAGTTCCTGACATAAAATGGTTTTGTGTTAAGTTTCCACAAATTGGTCTGAGTTTTACTGTTGACTTTGTTACTGCTACTACTTGGTAGAAATCCACATTGGTTTGTTCATATCCCCATGAGTTAACCATAATATCACCAATAACTAATGTATGAGGCAATTTCTTTTCTGCTTGACGTTTTGCTTTATATTCAATTGTTCTTTTTAATCCTTCAATGTAATTTGCAACATAACTATCTCTGCTTTCAGGTGATGAAAAACCATAATTAAAATCATTATTTGTTCTTTTACCTGAATAAGCAATTGCACCATGTTTTGTTAAATAAACTACTGCATTAACTTCTGGATAGTTCACTTCTACTGCATCAAGTGGTATAAATCTTGTGTTTAATCCTCTTACTGTTCTAGTATTGAAATTTGCCATGTTAACGACCTCCGTTAATTTATTGTGTTTCCTTGACAATTGATAAAACATATAAGGCAACTAGCATACTCTATGGCAGGAGTAAAGGGAATCTTACCCTTATCAATTCACTTTCTGTTTTGTAATGTACACTTCTCTCAATGTACTACCCTTTGGCTAGGGCATTTAGCG
>SESB01000968.1_pt1 | contig 19976 bp, 16 predicted proteins | sample 3171441 | NCBI WGS metagenome assembly SESB01 (sample SAMN06051867, study PRJNA518727) | freshwater metagenome | biome: subpolar coniferous forest; feature: holomictic lake; material: water; isolation source: holomictic Lake 227, 6 m depth | place: Canada: near Kenora, Ontario | collected... | reverse complement strand
ATTCGCTTTCCGGGATTGCAGAGCGCTTCAGTATTCCGGTTCAGTCCCTGTTGACATGGAATCATCTCACTATCAACCAGCCCATTCGACCTGGAGTCCGTCTTATCCTGAATCCAGGAGATGCGAAAAAACTCGCTCAGGAACCTTCACCATGATTGTTTTTGATTTTTATACTGCGAACGGGCATAATCTGAACTTTCCATAAAATCCCTCTCCCAGCGGGGGAGGGTTGGGGTGGGGGTTCAAACGTGCAGATTATGACCGTTGACAGTAAAACAGGAGATGCCGTTGACGATCAATACCAACTGGATCATTAAATCTGATATTTTTCTGGATGCTTTTTATGGAATCCTCCGTGCCTATTGCCGGACCTTTCGGATAACCGTCATTAACGAAGCGCCTTGGGTTGATTACCTGAAAAAAGGCGGCTCCGTATTGCTCTGCGCCTGGCACCAGCAGTTTTTTGCAACTGTTGCCTATTTTGAGAAATATCAGGAATTTTCCCCATCCCTGATGATCAGCCAGAGTAACGACGGCGACATCGCTGCCGGTATCTGTCGACGTGGTGGCTGGCATCCCATTCGCGGATCATCCACAAAAGGGGGATTGAGAGCGCTGAAGCACATAATTCGTGAACTCAGGCGCTCCCGACTGGCGGGTCACATCGTGGATGGCCCTCAAGGGCCGGCAGGAATTGTAAAGCCCGGAACAATCAGTCTTGCTCTGGCTGCCCGCGCCGTGGTTGTTCCCGTTTCGATTTCTGCGGACAGGGCTTGGTTCTTCAATAGTTGGGATCGTTTCATGCTCCCCAAGCCCTTTGCCGAAATCCGGTTCGTTTTTGGGGAAATGATTCACCTGAATGGCTCAGAAGGAAAAACGAATGTGGAAGCCTGTCGGCATCAACTGGAATCAGTGATGCGGCCATACTTGATCCGACCTTGACATTGCTGACAAGGTGGAGCCGGCACTAAGAATTATAAATCATCGCTATTCTTTATAGACTTCCAGAATATCGTACTCTTCCAGGTGGAACTGCGGATTGGGATATACAACGACTTGCTTGGTGATCATTTTCTCAAGGCGGAAGATCAGATGATTTTCTTCTCCGTGAAGCAGTTCCGCAATTTCCGGATTGACTCTGACCATGATCTTGATGCCATCCAGTACTCGGTATTCGCTGAGTATCTCCCTGAAAATATTATGGCAGATGGTCTTGCGGGACATTAGATACCCTTCACCTTCGCAGTAAAAACAAGGCTCGCACAACAACCGGTTTAACGGCTTTCGTATCCGCTTGCGGGTCATTTGAATCAGCCCCATCTCCGAGATGGGAAGGACATGGGTCTTGCTCCGGTCGTTTTTTAATGCTTCGAGCAGGGCGTTATAAACCTTTTCCTGATTGGACTTCTTTTCCATATCGATAAAATCAATGATGATTATACCGCCGATATCCCTAAGCCTGATCTGATAGGCGATTTCCTTTACAGCATCAAGGTTGGTTTTAAGAATGGTCTCTTCAAGATTGTGTTTGCCCACATATCTGCCGGTGTTTACGTCTATGGCGACCAGTGCCTCGGTTTGCTCTATGACAATGTAGCCGCCGGATTTCAACCAGACCTTGCGCTTCAAGGCTCTGGAAATATCGCCTTCCAGATTATAGGCGTCAAATATGGGTTCCTGGCCTTCATAGAGTTCTACTGAGTCCTTTAGGCTTGGCATGAAGGTATTAAGGAAGGAGAGAACCGATTCATACACCGGACGGGAATCAATGATCAGCGAATCCGCCTCGTGGGTCAACAGGTCCCGTACCGCTCTCAGGCTGACATTCAGTTCTTTATGCAGCAACGAAGGGGCGGACACCGTTTTGTATTTGGTCAGAATCGCTTCCCATAAATTCTTCAAAAACACCATTTCCGGCGCCAGTTTTTCCTGATGAATGCCTTCACTGGCTGTCCTGATAATGTAGCCGACGGGGTCATCCCTCAAAGACAACACCATCTCTTTGAGCCGCGTCCGTTCATCCTCATCTATGATCCTTCTGGATACGCCGATATGATTCGAATACGGCATCATTACCAGAAAACGGCCCGGCAATGAAATGTAGGTCGTAACGCGCGCCCCCTTGGTGCCTATGGGAGACTTGGCCACATGAACCAGAATTTCCTGACCTTCCGTGATCAGGTCCTCGATATGAACGTCCCTGTGGGTGGCTGGCCGGTCGGTGAACGCAGTATTGATTTCACCGGACAGATCATCCTCATCTTGGGTGCGGGTAATGAACTGTTCGATTTCGGTATCCTGATACCCAATCACATCATCCACATAAATGAACGCCGCCTGGCTTAGGCCAATATCCACAAAAGCGGCCTGCATTCCGGGAAGAACTCTCTGGACCCTGCCCTTGTAAATATTTCCGGCAATGTCCGAGTGATCTCGCCTTTCGATAAACAGCTCCGCGATGGTGCCGTTTTCAATCAGGGCCACCCGTGTTTCGTGGTCCATATCGGTGATAATCAGTTTTTTTAGCATGATATGTTTTAATAAAATATGTAGGGGCGAATCTTGTATTCGCCCTGAAATAAGTTGAAATTCGTTATTGGTTATTTACCGTGAGATTTTAACTCACGGGGACGATTCTTTGTGATGTCCATGAAAGATTATCGTTTATAACTCATTATTCCTTTTTCATGCAATGCCATTCTGTGAAAAACAAGGATAATATTTCAATTGAAAACTTTATTCAAAAGGGGCAGTATAGACAGAGGGTGGAAGACAGGGAACAGCCGTTTTTTCCGTCATCCGTCATCCGTAATCTGTCTTATGCTTTCTGACCTCTGCTCACTTGCTGAATACTTTCACACAAAGGGAAAAAATATGATACGCATTACAGAGTCTATTGTTGACAATGGACTGAATGACCTGTTTCATGCCGGCGACAGGATTTTTGGATATGATGTTCATCGTGTCATTGTGCTTAAAGAATTGCGCTGCATGTTTTATGAGCTTGAGCACGTCAAAACAGGCGCCAGGCACATCCATATCCGGAATGATGATGCAGAAAATACTTTTGGCGTGGCGTTTAAGACCGTTCCGCAAGATTCAACCGGAGTCGCCCATATCCTGGAGCATACAGCGCTTTGCGGATCAGGCGATTATCCTGTGCGGGATCCATTCTTCTCAATGATCAAACGCAGTCTGAATACGTTCATGAATGCCTTTACAGCTTCGGACTGGACGATGTATCCTTTTTCCACCCAAACGCCAAAAGATTATTACAATCTGATGGGGGTTTATCTGGATGCAGCATTTTTTCCGAATCTTGATGAACTCAGCTTCATGCAGGAAGGCCATCGTCTGGAAATTGAAACGGAGAATCCTGTAAAGTTGGTGTATAAAGGCGTGGTCTATAATGAGATGAAAGGTGCCATGTCGTCTCCGGATCAGGTGATGGCCAGGTCCCTTCTAAACGCCCTGTTTACAGACACGACTTACCGGTTCAATTCTGGCGGGGATCCCACAGTCATTCCCAGTCTTACCTGGGATCAGTTAAAACACTTTCACAGCAGACATTATCATCCCAGCAATGCGTATTTCTACACTTATGGCAATCTGCCGCTGAAAGATCATCTGCAATTTATTCAGAACAAGGTCTTGAACCGTTTTACGCGAATCGATCCGGGTACGGATGTGACATCTCAGCCACGATGGCATACACCTCGGGAAGTTACATATTATTATCCGATTGATAAAGAACAAGAGTCCGCCAAAAAATGTCAGGCTTGCGTAACGTGGGTGACCTGCGATATCACCCATTCATATAAAGTCCTGCTTCTGACCGTACTCGGAAACATCCTTTTGGGAAATTCAGCCTCACCACTTCGCAAGGCTTTGATGGATTCCGGGTTGGGATCTTCCCTGAGCGATGGGACCGGATTCGATGCGGACTATCGGGATGCGCTTTTTTCCTGTGGATTAAAAGATATCCAGGCGTCGGATGCAGACCAGATTCAGACCCTGATATTTGATACGCTAAGAAAACTGGTCAAGGACGGAATTGACAAGGAACTGATTGAGTCCGCCATTCACCAGATTGAATTTCACCGCAAGGAAGTGACCAACATGCCTTATCCTTATGGGCTGAAACTCCTTATGGGCTTTGCCGGAACGTGGCTTCATGGCGGTGATCCCGAAGAAATTCTGGAACTGGATACTCTCATGAATAAAATGAAGGCCGCAATTGCCAAGGGGCCTTTTCTGGAACAATGTATTCAAACCTATCTTTTGGATAATCCACATCGGGTGCTGCTGACGCTTAAGCCGGATTCACTTATGGAGGAAAAGGAAAACCAGCGGGTTGCCGCTGAACTGGAAACTGTCGCCGCAAGTCTTTCGGATTCGGATCTGGCAAGACTGGCGTCTTATGCCCAGGCGCTTAAGGCCCGCCAGGAAACCATGGAAGATGTTTCCTGTCTTCCGACTCTGGCCGTTGGAGATATCCCCAGGGATGTTCGGGTGATTACTGAACTGCCGGCTCAAAAGGATTCTCATGCTCTGTATTATGATCAGCCGACATCGGGGATTGTTTATGTTGCCGCAGCATCAGGAAGCCCTGCATGGCTCTCAGCGGACTTGCAGCCGCTTGTTCCTTTTTTTTGCTATGCTCTTCCAAGAATCGGCACTGTGCTTAGGGATTACACGGAACTGGCCCGTCAGATTGATCTCCATACCGGCGGCATCGGCTTTTCAACGCATGCCCGGACGCAATTTGATGAAGCAGGCGCAAGTCTTCCCCTGGTAACGTTAAATGGCAAATGTCTGGTGCGAAACGTGGACCGCATGTTTGAAATTATTCAGGAGATATTGAGCCAGCACCGGTTTTCCGATCTGGCCCGGTTAAAGACTCTGCTTCAGGAATATCAGGCCGGAATGGAATCCATGATCGTGCATAACGGTCACCGACTGGCGATTTCGCTTTCATCCAGACGATTTTCCTCTTCCAGCAGTCTGAACGAGTCATGGCATGGGATTCATCAGCTTAAAACCATTCAAAGCCTGACGCAGGATCTTTCGGACCCAGCAATGGATGTGTTTGCCGCAAAATTGTCCAACATCGGCAACATACTGTTTTCCAGAGACAATATGAAACTGGCTTTGATTGGAGAAACCCAGTCTCTTTCGGCTGCTTCCCACTGGCCTGAAACGCTTTACCAAGCCCTGCCCCAAGGAAAGCCAACTGCCGCCGGACTGCCTCAGGTGGACGAGGAAGGCGAGTTCGTCCATGATGCCTTGCTCCCATTCGAGGGCTGGTCAACATCTTCCGCTGTATCTTTTGTGGCCCTTTCCTTTGAGACTGTTCGTATGTCCCATCCCGATGCGCCTGCCCTGACGCTGATCAGCAAAATGAGCAGATCGCTTTATCTTCACCGGGAAATCCGCGAAAAAGGCGGGGCTTATGGCGGAATGTCCATTTATTCGCCTGAAGACGGAATGTTCAGTTTTGCTTCCTATCGTGATCCGCACATTGTCGCTACATTGAAGGCTTTTTCCGGTGCAATGGAATTTATGGCATCCGGCAATTACAGTGCTGAAGATATCAAAGAAGGTATCCTTCAGGTTTGCGCGGATATCGACAAACCGGATTCGCCGGGGTCTGCTGCAAAAAAGGCGTTTTACCGGAAAATTGTATCGCTTTCAGATGAATTGAGACTCCAGTTTAAACGCAGTCTCCTGGCCTTGACTTGTGAAGATGTGATTCGGGTCTCGCAGAAATATCTGGATCCCCTTAGTATCCGAAAAGGGGTGGCAGTCATCTCCGGCGAGGAAAAACTGAAAGCAGCAAATCAGAAGCTTTCGGACCATCCGCTTTCATTACACCGGATATGATTTTCGCAATTCATATCAACAATAACAAATAGGAGGTTAATTATGAAAGATATCAATGAACTCAAATTTCCGGAAAATGTCTGTTATACCAAAGATCATGAATGGGCCAGGCTGGAAGGCGATATCGTTATTTCAGGGATCAGCGATTATGCACAGGATCAGCTCGGAGATGTTGTCTATGTCGAGTTGCCCCCGGTTGGAGACCGGTTTGACAACGGAGAAGTTTTCGGTACGGTAGAGTCGGTAAAGGCCGTATCCGAACTGTTAATGCCTATAGCCGGAGAAATTGTCGCCATCAATACGGCGCTTTCCGATATGCCGGACGTGGTAAACGCCGATCCATACATGGAAGGCTGGATGATTCATATCAAACCATCAGATCCGGCCTTTATGGAAACCCTCATGACACGGGAGGCATACCTTGACATGCTGAAAGGATGATCACCATGAGATTTTTACCTCACACCCCGGAACAGATTCAGCTTATGCTGACGGTTGTCGGTGCAGACAGTCTGGAATCCCTTTTTTCCGGCATTCCCGAAGAGTGCAGGCGGCTTCAGGATATGAAACTGCCTGGTGCTCTCAGCGAATGGGCGCTGAATCGGTATATGGATGAGCTCTCCGCCAGCCTGGCGGTTTCTCCGGAGTACAAGATTTTTATTGGTGCAGGCCGATATGATCACTATATTCCGGCAACCGTATCGGCCCTGAAAAGCCGGTCCGAATTTTTAACAGCTTATACGCCTTATCAGCCGGAAATCAGTCAGGGAACTCTTCAGGCAATTTACGAGTACCAAACACTTGCCGCAAGACTTATGGGCGTTGACGTGGTCACAGCTTCCCATTATGACGGCGCAACAGCCCTCAGCGAGAGCCTGCTGATGGCCATTCGCAAAACCCGGCGCAAACGGGTGGCAATTTCATCGTTGATTCACCCGTTTTATCGCAGAGTATTACAAACATATCTGGAGCCTGCTGGATTTGGAATTCTTGACCTGCCATTTCTTGAAAATGGGCTTACTGATTTATCTCTCCTGGAAGGGGCAACCGATATCGCCGCTGTCGCTCTTCAATCCCCGAATTTTTTCGGCTGTATCGAAGAGCTGAAGACCGCCAGTAAAAAGGCGCATGAGATGGGCGCATTGTTTGTCGCCGGATTTACCGAAGCCCTGGCTTACGGACTCTTGAAAAGTCCTGGAAGCCAGGGCGCGGATATTGTTTTCGGCGAAGGCCAAAGCCTGGGAATCCCGATTTCTTTTGGAGGGCCAGGGCTGGGAATGCTGGGTTGCACTTCGGAGCATACCCGAAATCTCCCCGGCCGGCTGGTCGGCAAAGCCAAAGATTTAGATGGGAAAGACGGTTTCGTGCTGACCCTTGCCACGCGAGAGCAACACATCCGGCGGGAAAAAGCCACGTCAAACATCTGCTCCAACAACAGCCACTGCGCCTTGACAGCCGCCATGTACATGGCCTCTTTGGGAAAAAGCGGATTTAGCGATCTGGCAAAATTGAATCATGACAAGGCAGCCTATCTTTGCCGGCAATTTTTGGATGCTGGTTTCCGAATTCCGTTCAGAAGCCCATTCTTCAATGAGTTCGTAGTGGAATTTCCAAAAGGATTTGAAACCAGGTATCAGAGTTTGGTGGAAAAAAAAATCGTGGCAGGATTGCCTCTGTCAACATTTTATTCGAAACTCTCAAACCATTACCTGTTCTGCGTAACCGAGACAGCGTCCAGGGAAGATATGGATGCCCTGATTCAGGAGGTGAAATCATGACTGAACCCTTGGGTGCAAGCGGTTTGATTCTGAATGAAAAATTGCTCTGGGAAAAAGGCCAGAAAGGCAGAAGCGGGTTTTCCATGCCCGAAAGTGATGTTCCTTCCAGCCTCCTACCGATGGAGCTTGTCGGCGATGGCCCGGACTTTCCCGATCTTTCCGAGGTTGATGTGGTCCGGCATTACACCCGGCTTTCGACCTGGAATTTTGGCGTGGACACGGGTCTCTATCCTTTGGGATCATGCACCATGAAATACAATCCCAAAACCAACGAACGGCAGGCGGGTCTTTCAGGTTTTAGCGGCAGTCATCCCATGCTGCCGGAATCACTTTGCCAGGGTGCGCTTAAGCTGATGGCTGATCTGGAGCGGTTTCTGGCTGAAATTACCGGCATGGATGCGATTTCGCTCCAACCTGCAGCAGGGGCTCACGGGGAACTAGCCGGAATGCTGGTGATTCATGCCTGGTTTAAAAAGAAAGGGAATTCCCGCTCCAAAATCATCATCCCCGATACCGCCCATGGCACCAATCCGGCAAGTGCAGCGCTTTGCGGCTACATCCCGGTTCAAGTACATACCGGAGCAGAGGGCATTCTTTCTCCGGAGACCATTGCAGCGGTCATGGATGAGGAAACCGCCGGCATCATGGTTACCAACCCCAATACTCTGGGGCTTTTTGAGAATCATCTTAAGACCATTAGCGAAATCGTTCACGCCAAGGGCGGGCTGGTATATGCCGACGGCGCCAACATGAATGCGGTAATGGGAATTGCCGATATGGGACGGATCGGAGTGGATGTGCTGCATTTAAACCTTCACAAGACTTTCTCTACCCCGCACGGCGGCGGCGGCCCAGGCGCAGGACCTGTCTGCGTAAAAAAATATCTGGAGCCGTTTCTGCCGGTTCCCCGGATCATACAAAAGAACAATGGTCAGTACGCTTTGTCAGAGGATTTTCCAGAATCCATCGGAAAGCTCTTGACCTTTCATGGTCATTTCGGCGTTTTAGTCAGGGCTTACAGCTACATTCTATCCATGGGCGCAGAAGGACTTAAAAAGGCCAGCCAGTTAGCGGTATTGAATGCCAATTACCTGAAGGAGCAGTTAAAGGATACTTTTCATCTGGCATACGACAGGCCGTGCATGCACGAGTGCGTATTTTCAGATCGTTATCAGCAAGAATATAACGTGACGACGCTCGACATCGCCAAGCGCCTCATGGACTATGGATATCATCCGCCAACCATTTATTTCCCCCTGGTAGTGCATGGTGCGCTGATGATGGAGCCAACCGAAACCGAGTCCAAGGAAGATCTGGATCAGTACATTGATGCCCTGAAAAAAATAGCTGTGGAAGCAAAAGAGATGCCCGATGTTCTCCGCTCCGCTCCAACCCGCTGCAAGGTCCGGCGCCTTGATGAAACAGCGGCTGCCAGAAAGCCGTGTCTTGCTGGATAGTTGATATAATTCGTATTTATCTGTTTGAATAATCTTTGAAAGGTGGGGCAATGTGCATACCGAAGAAATATTACACCAAATAACAAGACCTTTCATATTAGCGGGCATATATAAAGATGAAAAGACGGCTTTAACGGATATGACATTGGATTGTGTCCGCCGTAAAATTGAACAATATGATAATGATATTATTTTGCTACAAAAAAAATATGGCTGTGATTTCAATCAATTTACTGAAAAATTAAAGAATAATGTATCACTTGAAATAGAGGATGACTGGATGGAATGGAAAGGTGCCAACGAGATGCGACAAGCTTGGAAAAATGCTAATAAAATGATTATCAGCAATGAATAATCGTATTGAATCATCAAGGGTCATATCACATTTAATATCCAGCCATCTTATTTCTTCATTAAAGATTATAGCCATAGATGAAATTTTCTCACGAAGTGTGTTAAGGTTACGTTGCAACCTTTTGCCATCTTCGTATCATCTCGATATCCGGCTAATCCAAACAGAGATTGAGACGATATATTCCTATCAACTTTTTACAGATCAGCCAATTGTAAGATGGGATAATGCACCTCATTTTCCATTGATAGCAACATTTCCTCATCATTATCACAATTTAAAAGGAGAAGTTGAGCCATCACCGCTGAAAGGATTAATTTTTGAGGACTCGAATTATGTCCTTGAAAATATTAAAACCATATTGATATCAAATGAAATCTAAAATAACAAAAGATCAGTACCGGAATTTGACGAGAAGGGAATGGTGATGGTATGGTATGCCATTGACATGGGAACCGCTGCATATACGGAAGTGTTAAACCTTCAGCGCACATTAGTTGAGACCATCCGTCGTGGGGTCTGTTCCGGAGTGGTGCTGATGGTTGAGCATCCCCCCGTATTTACCCTGGGACAAAGAGGGGGGATGGAGAACCTGCGGGTGTCTCCAGCGTTTCTTGATAGCGTCGGCATACCAGTAATTCAGGTGGAGCGAGGGGGCAATATTACTTACCACGGACCCGGACAACTGGTGGTCTATCCGGTGATTGATCTAAAGATGGCCGGAATATCGGTTGCCGGTTATGTCGAAGCACTGGAAGAAGTCATGATCCGGACAGTGGCAGACTGGAATATTGCAGCCAACCGAAATCCATTGGGGCGTGGGGTGTGGGCGGGAAATGCCAAGCTTGGCAGTATCGGCATCCGTGTTCGACGAACCGTTGCCTTTCATGGAATGGCTCTAAATGTTTCGATTTCCATGACCCCCTTTGAGTGGATCAACCCCTGCGGAATAGAAGGCATTCGCATGACATCAATGGTTCAAGAAACTTCAAGCAAGGGGATATCCATGGCCGCTGTCCGCCGGGCAGTGGTCAAGCATATTGAGGCAGTGTTTGGAACCACAATGACAATGATGGATGAAGCCGAATTGAAAACTCTGAAGGACAGTCCTGACCTGCAAAAAGAGGTTGGAATATAAATAGGCGAACTTCAAATATGAAAAAACAGCTTCGTTCCTATAGAAATCTTATTCATGGCGACAGACTTATAACATTTCAGGTTACAGTTAAAGAAACTGATCTGATGGTATGCGCTTCAACTTCTCTGGTATCTCTAACCCGCGAACGAATTCTGACCTATCGAAATCATCTGGAAAGCTATATCGGGCAATATCCGGAGTATCAGAGAACCCTTCAGCCTTGGCGCATTTCAGGGCCAGCTCCGGCGATTGTTCTGGATATGGCGCTGGCTGGTGAAAAAGCCGGAGTCGGGCCTATGGCGGCTGTTGCAGGCGCTATTTCCGAATATGTAGGAAAAGATCTTTTGTCCTATTCTGATGAAGTTATCGTGGAAAATGGTGGTGATACGTTTTTCAAGACCAATTCTCCAGTAACAGTTGGAATTTACGCCGGAAACTCTCCTTTAAGCCTGAAAGTCGGCCTGAAGGTGGATTCAACGGCCCATCCGGTTTCCCTGTGTACATCATCCGGCACAGTAGGACATTCGCTGAGTTTTGGGAAAGCCGATGCTGTATCCGTGATGTCCGACTCATGTGCGCTTGCAGATGCAGTTGCAACGGCTGTGGGCAATCGTGTTCGATCCGCCGAAGATATCTCAAGCGCAATCCAGTTTGGGAAAAGCATCCCCGGCGTGTCTGGACTGGTCGTCATTATCGGAAAAGATATGGGCCTGTGGGGAAATTTTGAAGTCATTCCCCTCAGAGGAAAAAAATGTTGAGTTTTTGGCATTAACAGCGTAAATATGCAGCCCATAGACTTTGGAATGCTGGTAATAAGGCGATGGGTTACTGGCTGGATTTTGAACAAGCTTTTTCCTTAAACTTTGTGCTTTAGTATCAGGAGGACGGCAATTTTGGAAACCATGTGGGCTCCCTGGCGCATTGAGTATATCAAGTCTGAAAAAGAAAGTGGATGTGTGTTTTGTCATGCGCTGACAATTCACGACGAGCTGACCCTCTACAAAGGCGATACCACCCTTGTGGTCATGAATAAGTACCCGTATATCAATGGCCACCTTCTGGTTGCACCCATTCGGCACTTATCCCGGTTGGATGAACTTTCCCGGAATGAAATGCGGGATATTATGGTAACCGTTGAAAAAGCGATTCACATCGAGAAGGAAATCATGAAGCCTGATGGTTTTAATGTCGGCCTCAATCTTGGCAAAGTGGCCGGGGCTGGTATTGAAGAACATCTGCATTTTCATATTGTTCCCAGGTGGTTCGGGGACACGAATGCACTAACTGTTTTTGCAGACATTCGCGTCATTCCCGAACATCTTAAAGCCACTTTTGATTCTTTAAAGCCGTTTTTTTCGCAGTTGGGCCAAACAATTTAACCGGATGCGGGTTGCTTCAGTGCATTCCAAAAGCCGAAAATGTAAAAACGTCAGTAAAGGAGTTACCCGTTGAAAAAAATCCGAATTGCGCTCTTGCTTGTGGCACTGGGCTTTGCCGGCCTGGTTATTTATCAGAACATGGAGTATTTGGTGACTCCAGCCAACCTTCACCTGAACCTGTGGATTGCCGGGTCTTATAATTCAGACGGGATAAAAAATGCACAGTTGATTCTGGGGGCTTTTTTTGCCGGGCTCCTTATTTCCTATTCTCTTTGCCTGTCTTCCCGGTTCAAAAACAATAAAATTATTAAAAGCTTAAACACAACCCTCAATGCTCAGATGGAAACCATAACAGCACAGAAGAGTGAACTGGGTAAATATCAGGGTCCAACGTCGCAGCATGATTCCATGCAGACCGAGGTTTCAGCAGAAAACATCTGATTTGCCATGCTTCCTTCCCATACCACCCCCATGATGAAACAGTATATAGCGATGAAAAGCGAGAATCCCGACGCTTTGCTGTTTTATCGTATGGGGGATTTTTACGAGATGTTTTTTGAGGATGCGGAAATTGCATCACCCATTCTGGAAATAGCGTTAACATCCCGAAATAAAAACGATGAATTCCCGGTTCCGATGTGCGGCGTTCCTCATCGGGCGGTTCAGGGTTATATTGCACGGCTGATTGATCAGGGTTTTAAGGTTGCTATCTGCGACCAGACTGAAGACGCGTCACTGGCCAAAGGATTGGTCCGCCGCGAAGTGGTTCGTGTAATCACTCCGGGAATGATCGTTGAAGATGCGCTTCTGGATGAAAAGACCCACAATTTCATATTGGCCTTATGTCGGCATGACCGGGATATCGGGCTGTCCTGTCTGGATATCTCGACAGGGACATTCCGGATGACCCAGTCTGAAAACCTGGATGTGATTCGGGATGAAATCATTCGAATATCCCCCCGTGAAATCCTTCTTCCTGAATCTTCACAGCAAGATTCGGAGCTTTGCAGCTTTCAACACCTGTTTTCCGGAAAAGCCGTTTCCTATACTCAGGATCAACATTTCGAATATCGAAATGCCCGCGAAAAACTCATCCGGCAGTTTCAAACATTTTCCCTGGAAGGATTTGGATGTGAAACATTATTTGCCGGGGTGGGGGCGGCAGGTGCGCTGATCAATTACGTTCAGGAAACCCAGAAACAGGCAATTGATCACATCTCCCGAATTGAAACTTATATTCAAAGCCAGTTTCTGATGGTCGATGATGTCAGTTGCCGCAACCTGGAGTTGATTAAAACCATACAGGGCGATTCCAGAAAAGGAACCCTGTTAAGTGTTCTGGATCGAACCATGACGGCGATGGGGGGAAGGCGTTTCAAAAACTGGATGCGCTATCCACTCATGAACGTTGAAAAGATACAGTTGCGTCTAAATGCCGTTGAAGAGGCTAAAACCAGTATCCAATTGACCCACACAATTCGGGATGCTTTAAAAAAGATCGGCGATATGGAACGCCTGGGGAGTAAAATCGTCATGGGCCATTGCAATGCCAGAGATCTGCTTTCTCTGTGCATATCTCTGGAGGCGCTTCCCGGTATTCGGGATACGCTTGAACCATTTAAAGCCGAGCTTTTTCAGTGGGATTCTCATGGTCCTATCCTGGATGAGCTCGTTAAATTGGCGGTGTTGATTAAGAGCGCTATTCGGGAAGATGCCCCCCCCGTAATCCATGATGGCGGCATGATCAAGCTTGGCTTTGATGCGAAGCTTGATGAATGGATCAGGATCAGTCGGGACGGAAAGGGTTGGCTGTCAAGACTTGAAGTTGAACAGCGGCAGGTAACCGGTATTCAATCTCTTAAGGTCCGATTCAACAAGGTTTTCGGGTATTATATTGAAATTTCCAAAAATCAATCCAAGTCGGTCCCCGCCCATTATATTCGAAAACAGACCCTGGTCAATGCTGAAAGGTATGTTACCGAAGATTTGAAAGAATTCGAGTCAAAGATTCTGAGCGCTGAAGCCGAGCGATCAACCATGGAATATCAGATATTTATGGATATTCGTCAAGCTGCCGCCGACAAGCATAAGGCGATTCTTCAGGCTGCAAATTTTATCGCCGACGTTGACTGTCTGATGAATCTGGCTGATATTGCCGACCAGTATGACTATACCCGACCGGAAATTCGCACTGATGGCGTTCTTTTCATTGAAGATGGACGTCATCCTGTGGTAGAACAAATGATTGTCGGGGAGCGATTTGTCCCTAATTCGATTTCAATGGACGATAATCAAAATCAGGTATTGATTATTACCGGGCCGAATATGGCGGGAAAATCCACAATCCTGAGGCAGGTCGCTCTTCAAGTGCTGATGGCGCAGATGGGCTCTTTTGTTCCCGCCCGCAGCGCCGCCATTTCGCTGATTGACCGGATATTTACACGTATTGGGGCGTTGGATAATCTGTCCAGCGGCCAAAGCACATTTATGGTGGAGATGGAAGAAACTGCCAATATTTTGAACAGCGCCACATATCAAAGTCTGGTCATCATGGATGAAATCGGCCGGGGAACCAGTACTTATGATGGGTTCAGCATTGCCTGGGCTGTCGTGTCCTATCTTCATGACTTGAAGGGCAGAGGGGTTAAAACCCTTTTTGCAACCCATTACCACGAGCTGACGGCACTGGAGCTGTCAAACCCCCGTGTAAAAAATTTTAATATCAGTGTCAAGGAATGGAAGGATCAGATCATTTTTCTGCGCAAACTGGTTGAAGGTGGCACCAGTCGCAGTTATGGGATTCAGGTGGCCAGGCTTGCCGGAATCCCCGAGTCTGTCGTTACCCATGCCAAAGCTATACTATCAGACATAGAAGATGATGTTAAGCCATTTCCTGGTGCTTCCAAACTCGGTATCAGGAGAAAAGCTTCAAAATCGGTTCCGGTTCAACAGGGATTATTTTCGGACATCGAAAATATTATTGTTCAAAAACTGAAAAGTATCGAAATCACTACCATGACTCCGCTGGATGCCCTGAACTGTTTGAGTGAACTTCGCATTCAGGCCATTCAGAAATATGCAAATAATTAGGTGACAAACGACCGGTACATGGTTCATAAACTGCCCGTAAAGGCTTTCATAAAAAGACATTTCTGAATAAATGATGAACAGACGTATTATATATTGGGGCGTAATTTTTTTATTCGCAGTTTTCTGGGGTGCTTTACCTTCTTGTGCATCAACTGCAAAAGAAAGGTATGCCCAGGCGGATTCCTGCTATCATAAACTACTGAACAGCCCGGAAAAACAAAAATTAAGGCACAACTGGATACAGTGCATTGAAGAGTACCAGGAAGTTTACAAGTCTGAACCGGATGGGCAGGTGGCTTCCGCTGGCCTTTACATGGTTGGGTATTTGTATGATGAAATGTATCGCGTTTCCAAAAAAACTGCTGATAAAAAAGAAGCCATTGATTGCTACGAACGGATTATCCGCCGGTATCCCCAAAGCAGCTATCTGTCAAAAGCAAAAGATGCTATTGACAGATTGTCCAACCCTGAAAACTACAAGCCGACATTAAAAAGCAGCGACAATCTACAAAAAACAGAAAAAATTGCAGGTGAATCCGATCCGCCTGTTTCCTCCGCCCCGGTAGATTCGTCTTCTCCCCCGCCTTCCGGCTACAGTCGGATCAGCGATCTTCGCGTCTGGTCTAATCCCAGCTATACGCGAATCGTCATTGATGCCGACAAGGAAACAACTTACGAACACCGCCTGCTAAAAAAAGATATTGCGCTCGATAAACCTCAGCGACTCTATATTGATTTTAATCAGAGCAAGCTCAGTAAAAGCCTTAAAAATTTAATCCCCATTGATGATGATTTGTTGATTGATGCACGGGCCGGTCAGTACACTCTGGATTCTGTACGAGTGGTAGTCGATATCAAATCGTTTAAATCCTATAAGATTTTTTCACTGAATAACCCTTTTAGAATAATTATAGACATCTGGGGAGATGAATCCGGTTCGGCACCGGTAGATCAGCCCTCTTCGCCTGCGCCTATATCGGCTTCCCATAAAACAACCCATAAAAGCACTGGAAAGAGAATTGCCAAGGATACCGGGAAACATTCAAAAATCGATCCCGGAGCCTTGGCCAAGCAGTTGGTCCTGGGAGTAAGCCATATCATCATTGATCCCGGACATGGCGGCAAAGATTTTGGAGCTCCTGGAGTTGTAAAAGGGGTTTATGAAAAAGATATCACTTTGGCTATCAGCAAGAAGTTAGCCGCTAAAATTCGGGACTCACTCAAATGCGAGGTCATCATGACCCGAACTACAGATCACTATTTGACGCTTGAAGAACGAACTGCAATAGCCAACACCAAAAATGGAGATATTTTCATCTCCATTCATACCAATGCCGCAAAAAATCCAGATGCTTATGGAATAGAAACATTTTTTCTAAATCTGGCGACTGATGACGAATCCATCCTGGTGGCTGCGCGTGAAAACGCCACGTCAACCAAGAATATCAGTGATTTGCAAAGTATTCTGACCGATTTGATGCAGAATGCCAAGGTCAATGAATCAAGCCGCCTTGCCGCCAGCGTCCAGGATGTTTTGTGTAATCACATGAGTATCAAGTACAGCAATGTCAAAAACAAAGGGGTGAAAAAAGCGCCGTTCTATGTGCTTTTGGGTGCACAGATGCCTTCCATACTGGTGGAAACATCCTTTATCAGCAATGAACGGGAATGTGCACGGCTGGCCTCGCCGGAGTATCAGGATCGGCTCTGTGATGCCATCATTACAGGGGTCAGTCGCTATATTAAAGCTACCAATCCGACCGCTTTTAGTAAGAAGCAAAAACCAGATTCCGCACTCGCCCAAATGATGAATGATGAATGATGAATGATGAATGATGAATGATGAAAATGTTTCTCATGCGAAACAAGTAAGGGCGACCGGCCGGTCGCCCTTACTTGTTTCGTGTATTTCGTGGTTTAATAGTATTTTCACACTAAAAATATGGAGGATGTTTTATGGATTTGAATCACATATTGTTCCAGATTGAAGAAGGGATCGCCACCTTGACATTCAACCGCCCCAAGGCGCTGAATGCTTTAAACAGCGAATTGCTGGATGAAATGTCCCGGACCCTGGATGCAGTGGCTGCGAATGAAGATGTTCGAGTTCTGATCCTGACCGGATCTGGAGACAAGGCGTTTGTTGCGGGTGCGGACATTACGGAGCTTGCCAGATGCAATGCGCTTCAGGCAAAGGTCTTTGCAACCAAGGGGCAGAACGTCATAAGCAAGCTTCAATGCCTGGATATTCCAGTCATCGCAGCAGTTAACGGATTTGCGCTAGGCGGTGGTAGTGAAATCGCCTTGGCCTGTGATTTTATTATTGCTTCTGAAAACGCCAAATTCGGTTTGCCAGAAATCACATTGGGGATTATTCCCGGTTTTGGCGGTACTCAGCGTCTGCCAAGGTTGATTGGTTCGAACATGGCCAAGGAAATGATCTTTACCGGAAAAATGATTTCAGCGGCGGAAGCCCAGAGCATAGGCATGGTCAATCGGGTGGTGTCTGCGGATGCTTTGATGACGGACGTTATGAACACCGCAAAAGCCATTTACCAGAAAGGGAAGGTCTCCCTTAGAGCAGCCAAACAAGTGATCAACGCAGGACTGAACGTTGATTTAAAAACGGGTTGCCGTATGGAAGTGGATGCCTTTGCCCTGTGCATGGCCAGCGAAGATGCCAAGGAAGGAACAACGGCATTTCTTGAAAAGCGAAAAGCGATTTTCAAAGGCAGTCTGACGGGTGAATTATAATTGCTCACGATAGGGAGTTGTTTTAATGATTTACGATATTGAGTTTGAAACCTTGCCGCGAGAGGCGTTGGCTGCTATTCAGCTCAGGCGCCTCAGAACAACTCTGGAACGGGTATATGCTGCAGTTCCGTTTTATCGAAACAGATTTCAGGAGGCTGGAATTACGCCCAACGATATCCGGACACTTGAGGATTTTCAGCAACTGCCCTTTACCACCAAAAAGGATCTTCGGGACAATTATCCTTATGGTATGTTTGCGGTTCCAATGGACAATGTGGTTCGAATCCATGCTTCATCCGGAACAACCGGTCAGCCAACTGTTGTCGGTTACACGGCAAGAGACATCAATACCTGGTCGGAGCTGATGGCCAGAGCCCTTACAGCAGGCGGCTCCGGCCCCAAAGACATTATCCACAACGCCTACGGATATGGTCTTTTTACTGGCGGGCTGGGTGTCCATTATGGAGCGGAAAAACTGGGCGCTTCGGTTATTCCGGTTTCCGGTGGAAACACCAATCGCCAGATCATTATCATGCGGGATTTTGGGCCGACTATTTTGACGGCTACTCCGTCCTATGCCCTTCACCTGGCTGAGGTGGCGGAAGAAATGGGGGTTTCATTTGAAAATCTGAAATTCAAGTACGGCGTCTTCGGCGCAGAGCCTTGGTCTGAGCAGATGCGGCATGAGATTGAGCGAAAACTTCATCTAAAGGCGATGGATATCTATGGGCTAAGCGAATTGATCGGTCCGGGAGTCGCGGTGGAGTGTCATGAGGCCCAAAACGGACTGCATATTTTTGAAGATCATTTTATTCCGGAGATTATTGATCCGGCAACTGGAAAAGTTCTGCCTTACGGCGAATCCGGGGAGCTGGTCTTTACATCAATTACCAAAGAAGCATTTCCCATCGTTAGATACCGTACGCGCGATATCACCTCGCTGAATCCGGAGCCATGTATTTGTGGCAGAACGCTGGTGCGCATGAAAAAAGTAAGTGGTCGAACCGATGACATGCTCATTATCCGTGGGGTGAACGTCTTTCCATCCCAGATCGAAAGCGTTCTGATGGAGATCGAAGGCATCGAGCCCCATTATCAGCTTGTGGTGGATCGTGAAGACAATCTGGACACACTGACGGTTCTTGTTGAAATCAACGAGCGGAGCTTTTCAGATGAAGTCAAGGTGCTGCAACAGCTTGAAAGAAAGATTTCAACCAACATCAAGGAATATCTGGGCGTTTCCGCCAGGGTCAAGCTGGTTGAGCCAAAAGTGATTGCCAGAAGTCAGGGAAAAGCCGTAAGGGTGATCGACAACCGCAAGATATGACAAGGATATTAACACGATAGGGCAGGTGGGAGCGACAATGAGACTTATGCCGCTTCTCCTGCCTCTACATAAAGGATTATACTGATGCGAGTAAAGCAGATTTCTGTTTTTCTGGAAAATAAGGCCGGACGGCTCTCTGAAGTTACTGCGATTCTGGCTGAAGCTGGAATCAATATCCGCGCACTTTCTGTTGCGGACACTTCCGATTTTGGTGTGCTAAGACTCATTGTCAATGATAACCAGAAGGCATTGGAAGCCTTGAAGAACAATGGTTTTTCGGTAGGAATCACCGATGTCGTAGCGGTTGAGGTTACGGATAAACCAGGTGGGCTGCATACGATTCTGGATTTGCTGCACAAGGCGCAGATCAACGTGGAGTATATGTATGCGTTTGTTCAGCAGAGCGGAAGTAATGCGGTCATGATTTTTCGCTTTGATCATATTGAGGAGGCGATCAAGCTGCTGGAAGAAAACGGGTTGACGGTGATCAATGGATCAAAAGTGTACTCGCTGTAAACGGTATTTCCTCATTCTTCAAGGGCAAACAGCCCATGTCCTCCAGATGCAAACAGCAGCCGGGTCCGGGTTTGAAAAAAACCGGGCAAGGGTTTCCTTGTCGTTGTTGGTCAGAGCGCTTAGCTCATATCGGATCAGCAGTGAGTAATGTCTCGCTGATTTAACAAAGCCTCCACGGTTCGACCTGAGCCGATATTGTCGATTTAGGAATTAGGCATCCACAAAATGTAAACAAACTCTACCCTGAAGAATATGGATTTTACACCACTCTTATAAAAAAGCACGAAAGATATTGACAATCG
>SESB01000967.1_pt1 | contig 19989 bp, 17 predicted proteins | sample 3171441 | NCBI WGS metagenome assembly SESB01 (sample SAMN06051867, study PRJNA518727) | freshwater metagenome | biome: subpolar coniferous forest; feature: holomictic lake; material: water; isolation source: holomictic Lake 227, 6 m depth | place: Canada: near Kenora, Ontario | collected... | reverse complement strand
CGGAATATAAATTCACAAAGAATTTCACGCTGTTCGGCAAAGTGAATAATTTGTTTGATACGAATTACAATACGTTTGGCGTTTATGGTCAGGCGAGCGACGTGTTGGGCGCAGATTATAACGATGGGCGTTTTGTTTCGCCTGCCGCGCCCCGCGCTGGTTGGATTGGTGTGCGGTTGAGTATTTAAAAGACAAAAAAAAGCCCCGCTGATTTAATCAGCGAGGCAATTATAAGCTAATGAAACTTAACTTTTGAGCTTACCAATCAAGCTGAACGCGCGTTTCAATCATGTCCAAATCGGCATTATTGAAAGATTTGTTGCCAGTGCTAGTCGGTGCGCCAGTGTTAATATCTAACGCATGAACATAGTTGGTCATGACGCGAACGTGTGGGTTTGGATACCAGTTCACACCCAATTTAGCAGTCGATGCACGACCCCCTTTAATTACGCCATCATTCAAATTCATAGAATCGTAACCTGTTGCCAATTCCCATGCACCCCAGCCGCCTTTCATATCAAAGTTGCGAGTTGGTTTGATGCGATCCCATGCGCCTGTTGTGGCTTTGTAAGCACGCGATTCACCCGTTAAGAAGTAGGTGGCGTAAGTGTAATAACCACTTAAAGATTCGTCATGATAGCCAGCACCTGAAACGTCTGTTTGGATATATTCGCCTTGTGTTGAGAAAGGTCCATAAACCAAAGCCGATTCTGCACCGAAACGTGTAAGGTGGTCAGCTTGACGATATGCAGCAGTTCCTTTTGTGCCAGAAGTTAAATTTCCTGTGCCTAATATAGCTCCACGATCTACGTTACTCGCTAAACCGTTCGCAAAAATTACACCACCATTGCTAAACGAACCATCTGATTTGTAATTGTTGTTGATGTCAATGTACGATCCAGATGCGCCAATGTGTAAGAATTTAGTCTTACTTTCCATCCACGGCATACCCGTAACACGCGCATTCACTTCCCAGCTTGTATCGCCGCCGCCGCCGCTACGGTTTACGCCACCGTTAACGCCGATTGCGCTGCCTGATGTTGCTGAGTCAAATTTGTTATTTGAACCATAAGCGTTGTTATAACCACCTGCTCCTTCCGTTTGAAAAGAGGTAGCCGCTTGCCAGCGTTCTTCTGCGTAGTTAGCTCCAACACCTACTTTGTAAGTATTTAAGTTATCAACGAACGTATTAGTCGCCATGTTACGTTCGATAAACGTGGTGTAACGGTTACTGGTTGCTTCTTCCATGCTGAATGGTTCTTTAAACGCACCGAATTTAATCGAAAATGGTTTAGAAAAATTCTGACGAATATAAGCGTCTGTAATACCACCTGCATTTAAACCATTACCACGAGTGAAATCGTATTCAAATTTATAATCGGTATTTTTGAAGAAAGTTCCTTCAACGCCTAAACGTGCGCGACGAAGAGCAGCACCGTTGTCTAATGTTGCTGGCATCGTAGCTGCTGCACCGCCTGCACCAGCATAATTACCTGTTGTGTTAGGCAAATCTTGATTTACGTTCATTTGCGAATCAACTTGTAACCGTCCGTTGACTGCCATTTTGAAGTTACCGTCACGGCTTTTGAATTCGATGCCGCCGTCTTTTTTGATTTCGACTATGCCTTCTTCTTCAGAGGCTTTGGCGTGTTCTTCTAAGGCTTTAATTTCGTTGCCTTTCATTTCTAAATCGTTTTGAATTTTTCTTAATTCCGCTTTGTCGCTGCTGGCTTCTTGGTAAGCGTGTTCACTACTTACAAAGTTTTTTGATTTTGGTGATTCGTCTACTTTTTCGAATGCACCCATTTTTTGGCGACCTTTGCCAGGTTCAGCGAAAATTTGTTTAGTTTTTGTATCAACATACAAATCCATGGCGAACGCGGATGTCGTAACGCTTGCGGTTAATGCGGCGGCAACCGCAAAGGATAGTTTGGATAATTTCATGAATTTTCTCTAAGTAGATTTAAAAAATTTTCGTAAGGATAAAAAAGTTAAATGACAGCTTAATGACATTTTGTTATTCAACAACAAAATAAGGCAACTGTTGTTAAATTGTATTTTATGTTTCTCTTTTGCAACAATGGCTTTTTTATCGGCTGTCGTCAAAAATTCTTTAATGTTGTGTTATGTTAGAACTTTACGCAAAAGCAGTTATCAATCAGGACAAAATCATGAATTTGAAATATGCCGTGAAATACATTAGCGAGGCTGAGTATTTGGAAGGCGAAAAAATTAGCGATATAAAACACGAATACATTGATGGTGAAGTGTGGGCGATGGCAGGCGCGAGTCTTCGTCACAATATCATTACTAGTACCGTATCACGCCACTTTGGTAATCATTTGGAGGGTACGCGCTGCACAGCCGTTTCATCGGATTTGAAAGTAAAAACAAATGACAGCTTTTTTTATCCCGACGTAGTCGTTTTATGTGTCGATGAAAATGAACACAATTATTTCACTGACAAACCACTAATTATTGTTGAAGTTTTATCAAGAAACACCCGCAAAATCGATCAAACTATCAAAATGGCGGCGTACAAAACCCTGTCTAGTTTGCAGGAATACGTTTTGATTGAACAAGATTTTGCCGAAGTTGAAGTGTGTCGTCGAAACAACAACTGGATTTCAGAACGCTACTTTTTGGGTGACGATGTGACGTTTGAATCGATTGGTTTAACACTTTCAGTCGAAGCCATTTATAACCGTGTGCAAAACGAAGATGTTTTAGAATTTTTACAAGCAAAATTACAGGAAGCCTAATGAACTTAACGCTCGCACAATCTGCCCAAACTTACGCTATCGATTCATGGGGCGATGGCTATTTTTCAATCAATCAAAACGGAAATGTATGCGTTAAACCGTGCGCCGACAAAACGATTGAAATTGATTTGTACGAAGTCGCGCAATCGCTGAACGATAAAAATTTATCGTTGCCAGTGTTGGTGCGTTTTATCGATATTTTGAAAGATCGCGCCACTCGTTTGGACGCTGCCTTTCAAAACGCCCGCGCCGTTTTCAATTATCAAGGCAGTTACACGCCGGTTTATCCTATTAAAGTGAATCAACAACGCAAAGTGGTGGAAGGTATTTTAGCGGCGGATAACATTGGTTTAGAAGCTGGCAGCAAACCCGAATTATTAGCGATTATGGCGTTGTCGAAATCGAAAAACGGCGTGATTATTTGCAACGGTTATAAAGATCGCGCTTACATTCGCCTCGCGTTGATTGGGTTGAAAATGGGCTTGAATGTTAATTTAGTGATTGAAAAACCGCTCGAACTCGAATTGATTATTGACGAAGCCGCGAAACTCAACGTGATTCCACAAATGGGCGTGCGCGTGCGTTTGTCGAGTATCAGCGCGGGGAAATGGCAAAACAGCGGCGGCGAAAAATCAAAATTTGGCTTGCACGCGCATGAACTTTTACAACTCGTCGAACGCCTGAAACAAGCGGATTTATTGAGTGCGTTAAAATTGATGCACTTTCACATGGGTTCGCAAATCGCCAACATTCACGACATTAAAGTCGCACTCAAAGAAGCTGGGCAGTTTTACGTTGAATTGCATCGTTTGGGCGCGGCGATTCAAATTGTCGATGCCGGTGGCGGTTTGGGTGTGGATTACGACGGCAGCCAATCGCGGCGCGAATCGTCCATCAATTACAGTTTGCACGAATACGCGCACAACATCGTGCGAAGTTTTGCCGACGTGTGCGCCGAAAAAAATGTGCCGCAACCTGACATTATTACCGAATCGGGACGCGCATTGACCGCGCATCATGCCGTGTTAATTACCAACGTGACCGATATTGAATCGATTTATCGCAACGAATCTGAATTGCAAAACTTGCCGACGATTCAAAATCCGGTCGAAGCGTATCACGACGCGCATTTTAATTTGGCGCAAGCTCGCACGCAATTTGCTCAAGATCAATGTTCGTTGACGAATTTGGCGAAAGCCGAAAACGTGTATTCGTTGTCATGCCAGCAAATCCAAACGCAATTGAATCCACAAAATCAAAGTGAAGAAGCGATTTTGGACGAACTCAACGAAAAGCTCGCCGACAAAATTTTCTGTAATTTTTCGCTGTTTCAATCGTTGCCGGACGTGTGGGGAATTGATCAAGTGTTTCCGATTATGCCGATTCACCGCTTGAATGAAACGCCCACTCGTCGCGCCGTGATTCAAGATTTGACCTGTGATTCGGACGGGCGAATTGATTGTTATATTGATGGACAGAATTTAGAACACACTTTGCCGATTCATGAAATTGATGCAGATGAACCGTATTTGATTGGCTTTTTTATGTTGGGCGCGTATCAAGAAATTTTGGGCGATATGCACAATTTGTTCGGCGACACGCATTCGATTAACATCAAACTCGACGAAAACGGCTACCATTTTGAAGATTTACAAGAAGGCGAAGACGTGTCGGAATTGCTTGATTACGTTCACATTAGCAGCGACGAATTGATGCAAGCGTATCGGGAAAAATTAGCCGCCAGCGATTTAACCGATTCAGAAAAACAAAGTTATGAAAGCGAGTTTTTGGCAGGTTTGAATTCCTACACTTATTTGGCGAAATAGCATTGGCTCTAAAACGCCAAATCACTAGACTTGCGAGGTGGCGCGTATTAACTTATGCGTCACCACAGTTGTCGCTTCCTTTAGGAAGCATTATGAGCGTTCAATTTAGTTTAGAATTCAAAAAACAAATCGGCGAAATAGACAACGCGGGGTTTGCCGTCATGGACGGAATCAACCGACTGTAAAACCAAACAATTTTTAACTTATTTGGAAAAATAACGATGCAGTTTTGGCTAATGAAATCCGAACCGAACGTGTTTAGCATTGACGATTTAGCGCAATGTTCAAATCAAACCGAACCGTGGGAAGGTGTGCGAAATTACCAGGCGCGTAATTTTATGCGTGAAATGGAATGTGGGGATTTAGCGTTTTTTTATCATTCCAACTGCAAAGAAGCGGGCATTGTTGGCGTGGTAAAAATTGTGAAATCGGCTTACATTGATGACAGCGCGTTGGACGAAAATAGCCCGTATTTTGACGAAAAAAGCACTGTTGAAAAGCCGCGTTGGTGCTGCGTGGACGTGCAGTTGGTAGAAAAATTTGAACACACAATAACGTTGCACGAATTAAAAACAAAAACAGAATTGGCGGATTTTCAATTGGTACAACGGGGCAATCGGTTGTCAATTTTGCCCGTCACCGAAACACAGTGGCAGTTTGTTTTATCCACTCGCGTGACGACTTAATCTTTTCAACGTCACTACGTTGTCACTTTTATCATCGATAATCCTTACTTTTCACGGAGCGCATTTATGGCAAAACTCATTGTTAATGTCGGCAGTACGTCGGTCAAAACGCAATTATTCGACGATGATTTACACGTCAAAGCCACGTTAAATGCCGATTACGGTGCCACGAATGGTTTGACAATTGAAGGTATCAATGTTCAAGGCGAAGCCTTTTTTCATCACGATGAAAACATTCACGATGCAAAAAATACTCTGGCATTTCTGTTCCATTATTGGCGCGAATTACTCGCTAAAAATGAATTGAACTTGTCGGCAATCGGACATCGTGTGGTTCACGGTGGCGCGTATTTCAAGGCTATCACGCCTATATCGCCCGACGTTTTAGCGCAAATTGCTCAACTCGACAATTACGCGCCGTTGCACAATCCGCTGAATCGTTTGGGCATTGAAATGGCGGGTGAATTATTTGCCGACGCGCCACAATTCGCCGTGTTCGATACGGCGTTTCATCGTCAAATTCCCGATTACGCCGGACGTTATGCGATTCCTGAAAAATTGTCGGCGAACGTGGATTTTTATCGCTACGGTTTTCACGGCATTTCGTGTCAACACAGCGTGAATGCCGCCGCAAAATTATTAAACAAATCGCCCGAAAATTTGAATTTAATTATTTTACATTTGGGTGGTGGCGCGAGTGCCACAGCCGTTAAAAATGGCGTGAGCGTCGATACCTCAATGGGATTTTCGCCCACTGAAGGCTTAATCATGGCGAGTCGGTGCGGTGATATTGACCCGATGATTGCGATTACGCTACAACACGAAGGCAAAACATTCGACGAGATTAACCATTTATTCAACAAACAAAGTGGCTTGCAAGGCGTGTGCGGGGAAACCGATATGCGGACGATTTTGCAACGTGCGGAACAAGGTGATGGCGCGTGTGAATTGGCGTTAAAGCTGTTTTGTTATCGCATTCGAAAATACATCGGCGCGTATTTTGCCGTGTTAAATGGCAACGTGGACGCGCTAATTTTCACCGGCGGAATTGGTGAAAATGCTGCGCCCATTCGCCAACAAATTTTGAATGATTTGACTGGGTTGGGCTTTTCTCTCAATTCTGATTTAAATTCCCCACAGTTTAAGAGTAATATCGACATCAGCGACCCTGCAAGTCGTTCGGGTATTTTTGTGATTCATGCCGAAGAAGAGCGTGAAATCGCGCAACAGATTCAATTTTTTTTAAATTAACCTTGAGGAATTTTATGCAAGAAAAAATATACGATTTTAAACTCGATTCCGCATTACAAGCTAAGATGAATGCGTATTGGCGTGCAGCGAATTATCTGTCTGTTGGGCAAATTTATTTGCTCGATAATCCGCTTTTGACCGAGCCGTTAAACATTTCGCACATCAAACCGCGTTTGTTGGGGCATTGGGGTACAACGCCAGGTTTGAACTTTATTCATGTTCACGTTAATCGATTGATTAAAGAACACGATTTGAACATGATTTTCATCTGTGGTCCAGGTCACGGCGGCCCGGCGATGGTGGCGAATTGCTGGTTGGAAGGCACTTACAGCGAATTTTATCCAAACATTTCGTTGGATAAAGAAGGCATGAAGCATTTGTTTCATCAGTTTTCATTCCCAGGCGGTATTCCCAGCCACGTCGCACCCGAAACACCCGGTTCCATTCATGAAGGCGGCGAATTAGGCTACGCGCTGTCACACGCTTACGGCAACGTGTTTGATAATCCCGATTTAATTGCGTGCTGCGTGATTGGTGACGGCGAAGCAGAAACCGGCCCGATGGCGGCTTCGTGGCATTCAAACAAATTTTTAAACCCAGCGCGTGATGGCGCGGTGCTACCAATTTTGCATTTGAACGGTTACAAAATCGCCAATCCAACGTTGCTAAGTCGTATCAGCGAAGAAGAATTGACCAAATTGTTTGAAGGTTATGGCTACGACGTGCATTACGTTGAAGGTCATGATCCTGAAATCGTACATCCGAAAATGGCGGCGGTTTTAGAAAGTTGTTTAACCACGATTAAAGCGATTCAACACCAAGCGCGTAATGCGAATGGGGCGATTATTGAACGTCCGCGCTGGCCGATGATTATTATGCGGACTCCAAAAGGCTGGACTGGCCCTGAAAGTGTGGACGGTAAAAAAACGGAAGATTTCTGGCGTTCGCATCAAGTGCCGTTATCGGGTTTAGCGAATAATCCGGAACACATTACCATTTTGGAAGATTGGTTAAAAAGCTATAAACCAGAAGAATTGTTTGACGAAAATGGTACGCCGATTGCCGAATTACAAGAACTTGCACCGATTGGTCAACGTCGAATTGGTGACAATCCGCACGCCAACGGCGGGATTTTGTTGCGTGATTTGCGGATGCCAGATTTCCGTGATTACGCCGTTGACGTTCCCACGCCGGGTTCAGTTGATGCGGAAGCCACGCGCGTGATGGGAACATTCTTGCGCGATATTATGAAAAATAATCGCTTGCAACAGAATTTCCGTATTTTTGGCCCCGATGAAACGGCATCGAATCGTTGGGACGACGTATTTTCTGCCACGTCGCGCGTTTGGATGGAAAAAATTCTGCCCGAAGATACCGATTTGTCACAAGACGGTCGCGTGATGGAAATTCTGAGCGAACACACTTGCCAAGGTTGGCTCGAAGGGTATTTATTGACGGGTCGTCACGGTTTCTTCTCGTGTTACGAAGCGTTTATTCATCTTATCGATTCGATGTTCAATCAACACGCGAAATGGCTCAAAACCACGAATCATATTCCGTGGCGCAGACCGATTGCGTCGTTGAATTATTTGTTGACCTCGCACGTTTGGCGACAAGATCACAACGGTTTTTCACACCAAGATCCTGGTTTTATCGATCACGTTGTGAACAAAAAAGCCGAAGTGATTCGCGTGTATTTACCACCCGATGCTAACACGCTGTTGTCTGTGACCGACCACGTTTTGCGTAGTCGTAATTATGTGAACGTGATTGTTGCCGGCAAACAACCTGCGCCACAATGGTTGTCAATGGACGCAGCGGCTAAACATTGTGAAGCGGGCGTGAGCGTTTGGGAATGGGCGAGTAATGATAATGGCGCGTCGCCGGATGTGGTCATGGCGTGCGCGGGCGATGTGCCAACGTTAGAATGTTTAGCGGCGGTGGATATTTTGCGTCGCGAAGTGCCAGAATTAAAAATCCGCGTGATTAACGTGGTGAATTTAATGAAATTACAACCTGAAACCGAACATCCAAACGGGTTGAGCGATGCCGATTTTGTCGAATTATTTACGCACGATAAACCTGTCGTTTTCGCTTATCACGGTTATCCATGGTTGATTCATCGTCTGACGTATCGCCGTAGTAATCACGCCAATATGCACGTCCGTGGTTACAAAGAAGAAGGCACGACTTCAACGCCGTTCGATATGGTGGTGATGAATGAAGTGGATCGTTTCCATTTGGCGATGGATGCGATTGACCGCGTGCCACGTTTGAAAGATCAAGCGGTTTATCTGAAACAAGCGTTGCGAAATAAATTGATTGATCACAAACAATACATTTCGACTTATGGCGAAGATATGCCAGAGATTCAAAATTGGAAATGGTCAAATCCGACCGGATAATTTTGGGTCGTTTTAACCCTTAAAAAAACCACGCGCGAACATTTGTTCCGCGTGGTTTTTTATGTGGTAAATTTGTGCCGCAGAATCAATTACCTAACTTTTATCTTGAGAATATTTTATGCAACACGAAATTGAACACGTCCGCGCCACTGCGGAATTGCTACACAGTAAAGCTGAAATTGAAACAGCGTTAGACACGATGGCAGAACAAATTAACCAATTGCTCACCGGTCGAAATCCGTTGGTTTTAGCGGTGATGAATGGTGGATTAGTGACGGCGGGACAATTATTACCGCGTTTAAAAATGCCGCTGACGGTGGACACAATTAACGCCAGTCGTTATCAAAATAAAACCGTCGGTGACGAAATTGAATGGTTGCTCAAACCGCGTACACCGTTGAAAAATCGCACTGTTTTGTTGATTGATGACATTTTGGATGCCGGCATTACGCTGGCGGCGATTTACGATTATTGTGTTGAACAAGGCGCGAGTTCAGTTTATACGGCGGTTTTGTTGGACAAAGATTTGCCGCAAGATAAACCGCTCACCGCTGATTTTGTTGGTTTGAAAGTCGCCGACCGTTACGTTTTTGGTTACGGCATGGATTACAAAGGCTATTGGCGCAACGCCGATGGCATTTATGCGTGTGCGGAATAATGACGATGAATCAAACGCAACCTTTTGGCGCGGTCATGTTGGATATTGCGGGTAAAACGCTTACGGATTCTGAACGTGAAATTCTCAATCATCCCAACGTCGGCGCGGTGATTTTGTTTGCCCGAAATTATGAAAATCCCGAACAAGTTGCCGATTTAATTCAATCGATTCGTGCCGCACGAGACGGTGAAATTCTCATCGCGGTTGATCAAGAAGGTGGGCGGGTGCAACGTTTTCAAGCCGGTTTCACCCGTTTACCGCCGGCGGCATTGTACGAAAATGAACCTGAAATTGCGGAAGTTGCCGGTTGGTTAATGGCGGCGGAATTATTAGCCGTGGGCGTAGATTTCAGTTTCGCGCCGGTTTTAGATGTGGATTGTGGCGTAAGTACGATTATTGGCAATCGCGCATTTTCGCAAAATGCTGAAAAAGTCACGCAATTGGCAAGTGAATTTCGACGCGGCATGAATCGCGCTGGCATGGCGGCAACGGGCAAACATTTTCCCGGTCATGGCGCAGTGGCGTTGGATTCGCATTTGACGTTGCCGATTGACGAACGTGATTTGGACGCGCTTCGACACAGTGATTTACAACCGTTTCGCCAGCTGATTTCGGAAGGATTAGAAGGCATTATGCCGGCGCACGTTTTGTATTCGCAGATTGACGCGCAACCGGCGGGATTTTCGGCGTTTTGGATTCAGCAAATTTTGCGCGACGAATTAGGTTTTGATGGTGTGGTATTTAGCGACGATTTGAGTATGGAAGGCGCGGCAAGCGTCGGCGATTTTTCAGAACGCGCCAAAATCGCGCTGCAAGCGGGTTGCGACATGGTTTTAGTTTGCAATAATCCGATTGCTGCCGTCGAAGTTTTAAATTCATTGCCGATTAAAAATAATCCTGATCGTGAACGCCGTTTGCAAAAAATGCGTGGACAATTCACGGGGAATTTTGAGCAATTGAAAAAATCAGTTCTATGGCAACAAGCGGCATTTAGGGTGCAAAATTTCACGAAACGTGACGTTTACTGACGCTTACTTTCGCTAAAAAATTTTCCGAATCTTTCAGGCTGTCCGCTCGAAAGGGGGCGAAAGATTAAAAAGCCACGGCTTTTGATTTGCCGTCTTTTCCCCCTTTTTGAAGGGGGAGCGGCGATAGCCGCAGGGGGATTTGCTTTAAAGCTCCACAACAAAAAAACCGCCCTCCGTTTTCACCGAGGGCGGTTTCGTTTGACGCGACTAAACTAAATTATAAAGTCGGGTTACAGATGTTCGCTGCCAAACAAAGGCTATTGGTGTTAACTGTCCACGTTAATCTACCTGTTGTGGTATCTCGTGTTGGTGTCAAGATATACGTTTCACTATTTAAGCCACTGCCGTTAATGGCTGTTCCGGTAATTTCGCCTACAGAACTCGTGGTAACCTGTGCTACATTACTACCAGTAAGTGTTGTTGTAATGTCAGCTGGTATACCAGGTGAACCATTTCCACAAGCGGTTAAAGCACCAGTTTGAGCGGCACACATTTCAACCGCTAATTTAAAAGGAGCTGTCGCCAAAACGACTTCGGTGAATTTCGCTTTTGCGGTGTAACTTTGATAAGCCGGCATCGCTACTGAAGCCAAAATACCAATAATCGCCACTACAATCATTAACTCGATTAAAGTAAAACCAGCTTGTGCTTTTTGAATCGTGTTTTTCATCATGTTTCCTTGTTTGGGTAATTAAAAAAAGTTTAAAGTTTTACGAACCTATTGGTTTATAAATCCAATACTTAGATTGTAAAACAACGGGTTTAAATATGACATAAAAAAATGAAATTTAGTTTAAATGTGTGAGCTAGTTCACGGTTTTTACTAGAATTTCACCGCGCCCGATTTCGGACATATCACCTGCGTAACGCTGCACGCGATTGAAAGCGTTTTCGTTGTTAGCAAACGGTGAGTTTAAATCGTTGAAAGAGTTAAACAGCATCGGCAAAAACGCCAACGTGTGCGAGCCGCAATCATTGAAACTCGCCGATAATTTGGGTTCGTTCCACAACAAAATCGTGCCGCGACGCATTCCGTGACCTAAAAATTTTCCGGTGTTTCCCATGACCGCAATCGTACCCGCAATCATGCGCGAGCCGCAATAATCGCCCGCGTTACCTTCGATTAAAATCGTGCCACGACGTAAATGGTCGCCGACTCTATCGGCAGCATTTCCGCGCACTAAAATTAAACCACCTTTCATGCCCATTTTATTGCCCGCCAACGCGCCACCTAAAAAGTCGCCCACGTTGCCATCGATTTCGAGTTGTCCTTTTTTCATTTCACAACCCGCGTAAATGCCCGCGTTGCCGAACACTTTGATGGCACCTTTTTTCATGCCCATGCCGCAATACGCGCCGACATCGCCTTCAACATGAATCATGCCGCCGTCTAAATCTTTGCCGATGTAATCGAGTTTAGCGAAACTATTTTTGATGATGATATGTTTAGCATCGTAACCGCTGACCGTGAATAATTCACCGACGCGCACTTTGCGTTTGCCACACTGTAATTTGAGCGCAGCAATTTCAGCCGCCTCTAATTTTTCCAGCGAATGACACACCAGCGGCGACATATCGACACGTTGATCGGGACGGATTTTTAAAGTGAACGTTAACGCGCTCATGCCATAATCTCCTGTAAATGAAAATGGAACGGTCCTAATTTGCCGCCGTAGTTGCCCGCGCTGATTCGCATAATGCCGTTTTCCGCGCCTAAATCGCACACCGCTTGAATGCCAACGCGCATGGCTTTATCGATGTCGCCTTTGGTCAAACCGTCAATCACGATTTCCATCACGGATTCAATGTCGGGCGATAAATCGGTTTTTTGGGTGGAACCTTTTAACGTCGGACAAAATGCGTCGTTGGTGGATGCGCCGAGGGTTTTGTATTTTGAACCGACTTTTGAACCCGAACGCACCACGCCACCAGGGAAAGGCATAATCACGTTGGGGATTTTTCGCATTTCTTCAATTGCAGCTTCGCACGCGGCGAGGGCTTGCGGTTGAGATTGCGCCAAAACCAAGAAATTTCCGCCGCCGATTGCATCGACTTGACCGGTTGTGGCTTCGGCTAAAAATTCGCCATCCATCACGGGAATTCGCCAATAGCGTTTGCCCGAAATCACTTTTGAAGTTTGAAAACCATCGCCGAAATAACGTAAATTTTTGCCCAACGGAATGCGAATGCCGCCGTCAATTCCCGCGAATAATGCAGAGGTTGGCGAGGTCAAAACGCATTGACCCGCACGAGTTTCGAGTTGTTTGGCAAGTCCTTTTCCGCCCATTGCGAAAATCATAATCGCCACACCGGGACGACCATCTGGCGTTTCGTCAGGCGTTAAAACGCGCTCGATTCCCGCTTCACAGCCACACGCAATTACTGACGTGGCAAAACCCGTCATGGCTTGCGCGGCAATCATTGCCCATTTTTCATTTTGCGCGGTGATAATCGCTCGTGTGCCTTTCATCGGAAAGGCTTCGGCGAATGTCGCGTCTATCGTGACTCCGTTAATAATCATGTGTTTCCTTTTGTGTAAAAAGCATTTTTTTATTGAATGGCTAAAGCAATTTTTAATGCGTCATTTAATTCGGCAAGTTTTACGGTTGATAATTTGCCGATATAATCCGTTAAAACAGATTTGTGCAAACTCACTAACTCGTCACAATGAATGCTGGCTTGAATGTTTTAATCCATCGTCAATATCAACAGCAACTTGCGTCGAAAAACCGTGATATTTTGTGTAAATCGGCGCACAAATCGCTGTTGAAAATTGCGAATCAATTAACATTTGACGGCTGACAACCACGAAAACTCTTGAACGTTTTGGATCTCGCGCGTTGGGATGGGCAACACGGTACAAATCGCCTCGTTTCATTGAACAACCTGATAGCCTAAAACATCTTCCGCTTCATCGTTCAATTCTTCGGCATATTTGTTAATTTGCGCCAGTTCTGAATTATCATCACGCTTATGCGTTGCAAAAAAATAACGCAATGCTTCCGCAATTAAATTTGAACGAGTTTCTAGTTGTGGCGCACGCCGTTCTAATTCGTAAAATATCTCATCGGGTAAAAAAATTTGCGCTTGAGCTGTCATAGTATTTTCCTATTAAAAAATTACGCCTTTTTCATAATCCGCGCTTGTTCGCGCTTCCAATCTTGGTCTTTCGACGCGGCGCGTTTGTCGTGTAATTGTTTACCTTTCGCTAAACCGATTTCGATTTTGGCACGTCCGTTTTTCCAATACATCGCCAACGGAATCAATGTGTAACCTTTGCGTTCAACCGCGCCAATCAGTTTGTTTAATTCGTGTCGATGCAGCAGCAATTTTTTGTTGCGAACGGCTTCAGGTTTAATGTGCGTCGAAGCCGAAAGCAACGCCGAAATGTGTGCGCCCGACAACCATGCTTCACCTTTTTTAATGACGACGTAACTTTCTTTGAGTTGCACGCGCCCATCGCGCAAACTTTTCACTTCCCAGCCTTCTAAAACCAAACCCGCTTCAAACTTGTCTTCGATGGAGTATTCGTGCGTAGCTTGCCGATTTTTCGCAATCGTTGCATTTTGAGAATCTGCTTTTTTCTTCGCGTTTTTATCTGCCATGATTATTTTTTCCCGACTGTAACCGTTTGTAAATGCGTTAAATCCACGCGCCGTTTGAATGTTTCGCTAATTTGCGCGGCGGTGACATTTTGAATGTTTTGTTGAAACGTATCCAAATAATCCAACGGCATTTGATAAAAACCAATCATCGAAACGTAATTCGCCAACTCTTTATTGGTATCGAATTTCATTGGAAAACCGCCGACGATGTTATTTTTTGCCGCCGTCAATTCGGTTTCCGTCACGCCATTTTTCACGAAATCCGCCAGCGTTTGATTCAAAACCGCCAACGCTTGCGCGGTTTGATCGTTGCGCGTTTGCAGACTGGCGACAAAAATCCCTTCTTTTAAAAGCGGCATAAACGCACTCGACGCACTGTACGCCAAGCCACGTTTTTCGCGCACTTCGTCGAATAATTTCGACACCAAACTGCCGCCGCCCAAAATATGATTCCCAACATATAACGTAAAATAATCAGGGTCTTTACGATACGTTCCCGTTTCACCGACCAAAACGTGCGTTTGCGTTGACGGAAATTCCAAATGTTGTGTGGTCGCTTTCGTCAATGCGGGAACGTCAGGCAACGGCGCAGGTTTTGAACCTTGCGGCAAATCTGAAACCAACAAATTCGCCGTTTGTTCAGCTTGCGCTTTTGACAAATTCCCGACAATCACCACCATCGCATTCGACGCGGTGAAATAAGTTTGATAAAAATGGCGCGAATCGTCCGCAGTGAATTTTTCAACGGTATTCAACACGCCAGCATTCGGATGGGCGTAAGGATGTTCGCCATAAATCGCTTTATAAAACGTCATATTCGCCAATTCGCCAGGCGATTCTTCGCGTTGTTTTAATCCTGCCAACGTGCGATTTTTTTCACGTTGAAAATCGTTTTCGGCAAAACGCGGTTTGCTCAAAATGACGCGCATCGTGTCAATCGCTTTGTCGAAAAGGGGTTTGTCGGTCAAGGTTCGTAACGTAACATTTGCCATATCGATGGAACTTGCCGCGCCAAAATTCGCGCCAACACTTTCAAAACGTTGCGCGATGTCTTCGGCATTCCAATCGCCCGCGCCAGTGTCCAACATTCCCGTCGTTAACGCCGAAAGTCCAAATTGTGCGCCATCTCGCGCACTTCCCGCATCGAAAACGACTTGAATATCGACCATCGGCAAACTGTCTGTTTGGACAAAATAAACGCGGCTGCCTTTGGTCGTTTGCCATTGTTCAATGTGTGCCGCTGCCAACGCACTCGAAATGAACACGACGAATATAACGCTGATAACATGGCGGCGCAGCACTGATTTTTTGCCCGAAAAATGACTCGTAAAACGCATAAAAATATCACCGTAAATGAGAAAAATAAACTTATTATTCGTTCAGACTACCATAAATCAAAGCATTCATAACCGCAATAATGCGCTAGCGACTTCAACAATATCGTTCGGTTGAATTTCTTTAATCGAATCGTCTAATTTATTGAGCTTGCGCGGATTAACGTCAGAAGGCGATTTTAACACTTTATTGATGTTAGTTTGATAAACGCGGCTAATCGGTGTGCAACCAAACAGCGTAATGGACGGCGTATTCAAGCCCCACGCAATGTGCGTTGGGCCGGTATCGTTGCCAATCACCAAATCGACTTGTGACAATAACGCTTTCAAATCATTCAAATTCAGCGCAGGCAAAACACGAATAAAGGGCGATTGCGTCGCCATATTTTCAGCGGTGTTTCGCTCCGTTTCATTGCCCCAAATCACCAAACAATTCTGTTTTAATTCGTTGGCAACGTCGATGAATTTTGCTGCGGGATAATTGCGACTTTCCCACGTTGAACCAATCACAAACACGATATTTTTCACATCGTGCCGCAAAAAATCAGTCAAATTAGCGTGTGGTGCGTGAAAAAATAAAAATGGTTTTTTCGCTAAAATATCGTCGGATGAAATTGAAAATCCGAGCGGTTGCGCCAAAATTGCCGCGTTTCGATCAATGGTATTTGCGTCGTACGCGCAGGCGATTTTTTGCGAATAAAACCACGCCGACAACGCTTCACGGCTGGAATCAGCATCAAATCCTGCCACCTTTTTTCCGAGCAATCGCGCCGTCAACGCGGATTTTAATAACCCTTGCGCGTCAATCACTAAATCGTAATTTTCACGCGCGTAATTCTGCACAGTTTTTATTTCGTGAAAAATGGCGCGTTTATTCGTTTTTGCGGCTTTTAAATTCACGGTTAAGACGTTGGAAATGTGCGGATTATCGCGCAATAAGTCGGCAAAACGCGCTTCCACCAACCAATCAATTTGCACGTCGGGGAATCGGGCTTTGATAAATTGCAACGCGACCATGGCGTGAACGATGTCGCCGAGCGCAGAAAGTTTGACGATGGCAATTTTTTTCATATTTTTATTAACGGCATAATTTGTTGCGGTGAAATATCGGTTAAACATTGCCGATGTCCGAGCGGACAATCGCGTTTAAAACACGGCGAACACGGCAAATTTAACGTCACGATTTCTGCGTCAGAATGCAGCGGCGGCGTGAATTTTGGGTCAGACGAACCGTAAAGCGCAATCACTTTTTTATTCAACGCGGCGGCAACGTGCATCAAACCCGAATCGTTGCTGACCACGGTATTCGCCAGCGACAGCAAATCGATGGCTTCTGTTAAATCTGTTTTACCGGCAAAATTTTGGCATTTCCAGCCGGTGAGTTTGTGAATTTCTTCCGTAATCGGTTTATCTTTTTCTGAGCCAATTAACCAAACTTGCCAACCTTCCGCGAGTTGATGTTGAGCGAGTTCGGCAAAATGCGTTTCTGACCACCGTTTCGCCGAGCCAAATTCTGCTCCGGCACACAACACTAAAATCGGTTTCGATAAGCGCAAATGAAATTTTTCAATGACATTTTTTTGTTGAAACGCCGTGACGTTCAAAGCGGGAAATGAATAATAGGGTAAATTTTCGTTAGCTTCAAAACCCAACGCCACAAACCGTTGCACCGTCATTGTCAAAACAGATTTGTCTAATTTTCGAGCATCGTTCAGCAATCCAAAACGCGCTTCGCCTAAAAATCCAGTGCGTTTTGGAATGTTGGCGAAAAACGGAATCAACGCCGATTTCCACGAATTTGGCAGCACAATCGTTTGCGTGTATTTTTCCGCTCGTAGTTTTCTTCCCAACAAAAAACGCGCTTTTAAACCAAATTCACCGTGCGTTAAGGGCATCACAAAAGTCTTCGTAATTTCAGGCATTCGCACCAATAAACCCAATGACCACAGCGGCGCAAGCACATCAATTTGACAGTCAGGCTGATTATTTTTTAGGGCGATAAACAGGCTTTGTGCCATGACCATATCACCGACCCACGACGGGGCAATTATTAATATTTTTTGCATTTAGTTTGATTTAAAGTGTGTCAACGCCGGTCAAAATAAACATTGTGTTTGATTCTGCCGTCGTAATTGGAATGGTTTCGACGCGAATGTTATTGATGTCGCCGTCTGCGAATTGTAGCAGCTCGATGTTGGTTAAAATGTCTTTTTCACCCAATTTTGGACTGCCAAAGGTGATGAACTCCACCACAATTTGATCGACACCCACCGCGTCCACGTTGCGTGTAATTTGATAATCCTCGTAAGCATTATCGAAAATCGCCGTGTCGTTGCCCGCGCCACCGTCTAAATCATCATTGCCGTCACCGCCGATTAACGTGTCATCGCCGCCTTCGCCGTTAATCGTGTCGTCACCGCCCATGCCGTCAAATTTATTCGCCACGTTGCCGCCGTCGTTTTCTTGCAACGCATTATTCAAGTCGTTGCCCGTGCCTTCAATCGCGCTTTTGCCTTTCAACGTTAAAATTTCCACATTCGGGCTGCGGCTTAAATCATAATTCACCGTGGCAATAATTTGGTCTTGGTCTTCTTGGTTGGGCGTTTCGATGATTTGGTCTTGGGTGTTGTTCATCAAATAAGTGTCGCTGCCTTTGCCACCTTCCAGCGTATCCATGCCCAAACCGCCGTCCAACGTGTCGTCGCCGTCACCGCCCAACAAATAATCGTTGCCCGCGTTGCCATTCAAAACGTTGTTGGCAATGTTGCCTTGAATCCGATTGTCGTCTTTATTTCCCGTGCCGTTGAGGTCGCTCAATCCCGTTAAAATCAAATTTTCCACGAAATCGCCGAGCGTCCACGTCAACACGCTTTCAATCGTATCGTTGCCGCCCAATGTCATAATTTTATTGGTTTCTTTGACAATGTCTTTGAGATTATCGACAAAATAATAATCGTTGCCGTCGCCGCCTTCCATCGTGTCAACGCCTTCGTTACCGTTCAGCGTGTCGTTGCCTTTGTCGCCGGTGAGTGAATCGTTATCTTTGCCGCCGCTCAATTTATCATCGCCGCTGCCACCGATTAACGTGTCTTTGCCGTCGCCGCCGATTAACACATCGTTGCCTTCTGCACCGTCTAACAAATCCGCACCCGTGCCGCCGTCTAAGGTGTCGTTGCCCGCTTTGCCGTTGAATATATCCGCGCCCGCCGCACCAGTGAAAAAATCATCATTTTCTGCGCCAGTGCGTTTGTCGTCGTTCGGCGTACCGTCGAACGTGTAGCCGCTGATTTTACTTGGTGGCGGATTTATGGGCGTAGATTTTGCCGCCGTAATTTTCGCCGTCGCGCCACTGGTCACGCTTTCGGCAAAATTCGCGCCGTCGGTGTAACTGACATTTGCGCTGATTTTTTTGCCCACGTCGGAACTTGTTAGCGTGTAACTGTTTTGGTTTGCGCCGCTGATAATTTTCCCATCACGCAACCACGAAACCGTGAACGCGCCCAATCCGTCCGCGTCTTTCAGCGTATTCGTCAGCATTAAAATTTGGCTTTCAATCGCTTTGCCCGTGATTTTAACTGCGCCCGTCGGTTTGTGATTGATGATTTCAACCGGTTCAACAATCACCACGGGGTCAGGTTCAACCACTTTCGGCAACGGTTGCACCACGTCCGTCGCGCCACTCGTGACAGTTTCCACTTTTTTCAAGCCGTCGGTGTAACTCACTTTCACTTTAATCGTTTTGCCAATATCGCTGTCGGTCAACGTGTAATTGTTCTGCGTTGCGCCGCTAATCGGTGCGCCATTTTTCAACCACGAAATACTGAACGCGCCCAATCCGTCCGCATCTTTCAGCGTATTTTGCAGCGACAACGTTTCGCCTTGAATCGCCGTGCCGCTGATTTTAATTGCACCCGTCGGTGAATGATTTACGGGCGGTGGCGGGGTGAGGCTCGTATCTTTAACCGTGACCGTCGTGGTTTTACTTTTATCATTGCTCAAGGTCGCGGTTAAGGTTTCATTCCCTTCCGTCAGATTGTCATTTTGCAGCCCCACCGCCACCGTCGCGCTGCCGTCCGCTTCAACGTAAAACGTCGGAATCGGCAAACCGCCCAACGCATCCGCATTGGAAATCGTGCCGCTCAACGCAAACGGAACTTCCGTGCCTTCGGCAACATTCGTGGTCGCTAAATGAAAATAAACCGTTTCGCCTTCGTTCACCGTGCTGCGATCAACGGTTAATTTGTACGTTGGCGTTGCAATAACAACAGGCAATGTGCCTTCGGTGGTGTTTAATAAAACTGAAACGGTGTTGTCGCGAAAATTCCCCGCCACTAAATCGAGTTTGCCATCGCCATTGAAATCACCAAAATTCACCGAATCGGGTTCTTTACCCACAGCAAAAATAGCCTGTTCTGCAAAACTTCCTTCGCCGTC